>Ga0209208_10003600_pt1 | contig 22171 bp, 21 predicted proteins | sample S1TSphfallax_3_FD_187694 | JGI IMG/M metagenome (GOLD analysis project Ga0209208, IMG submission 187694) | Host-associated microbial communities from peat moss isolated from Minnesota, USA - S1T2_Fd - Sphagnum fallax MG (SPAdes) (version 2) | ecosystem: Host-associated > Plants > Peat moss >...
TTAACCTCTGAAGGAAGGGGCACATCGCAGATGGTGAATTCGGTCCCTCTGTCGGCCTGGGCGCGGGCGACGGCTCCGACGAACCAGGGACTCGCCGTGTCGACCACACGCACCTTGGGTCGGCTGCCGGCGGGAAGGTCGGCCAGAACGCGGACGGTCAGCATCTTATCCATGGGGGCCGTTGGCGGCTCGCCCACCTTGATGGATTTCACCACATCCTCTCCAGCGATCACGCGGCCGAAGGCGGTGTAGGCTTCGTTCAAAGCCGCGCCGGTTCCACGCATGAGGAAGAATTGACTGTTGCCGCTGTCCGGGGCCGCGGCGCGGGCGACACCGCCGACGCCCGGGCAAAAGTCGCCGTGCGCCTGCACCTTGCCGTCTGCGGTGAAGCTGGCCAGTTGCAGAGGCTGGCTGGTCACGGGCAGGCTGCCCACAAAGCCTGCTTCTTTGCCATCCCCGCTGGTCACAAGTGTGAAGGGCGTGTCAGCGCCGCGGCGGAAGAAGAACTCTGGAGCGAGATTGGGGAGGGTCGAGCCGCCGGTGCCGGTATTGGCCGGATCACCGGTCTGATCCATGAAGTCCTCGATCACCCGGAAGAACGACAGGCCGTCATAGAAGCCCTTCCGGGTGAGGGTCTTGAGCCGCTCAACGGTCACGGGCGCGACCAAGGGCTGCAACTCCACCAGGATGCGGCCCTTGTTGGTGTCGATCACCAGGACGTCATTGGGGTTAACCTGCCGCCAGTCGCCGGGCCCGGGTTCGGGGCCGGACGGGATGGGAACCTTGGTGAGGTCGCTGATCGGAGGCTTGGCGGCTTCCGCCCCCGGCGCCGCGAGGACGGCGCATAGGGCGAGGCAAGACAGAACACGCAAGGACATGGCGCCCCCTACCCCGCGCATGGCGGCCCGGCAAGCCAAGCTGGTTTCCATGCTCTAGGTTTGCGACGCTTTTTCGAGAAGGCGCGTATTCACCCAGGGGCTGACGAAGGGGGACACGTCTCCGCCCAGGCTCGCGATTTCCTTGACCAGCCGCGAGGCGACGGCCTGGTGGCGCGGGTCGGCCATGAGAAAAACGGTCTCGATATTGCGATCAAGCTGCTGGTTCATAGCGGTCATCTGAAACTCGACCTCGAAGTCGCCCACGGCGCGAAGACCTCGCACCAGCACGTTCGCCCCCACGTCGCGCGCCGCGTTCAGGGTGAGGCCGGTATAGGGGAGGACACGAATGGTGGCGCCCTCAATTGCGGCGGTCTCATGCTCGAGCATGGCGACCCGTTCCTCCAGCGTGAACATCGGCCCTTTGCCGCTATTCACCGCGACCCCGATCACCAGCAGATCCACCAGCTTGCAAGCCCGGCGGATCAGGTCGAGATGCCCGTTGTGAACGGGGTCAAAGGTGCCCGGATAGAGGCCAGTCCGCGTCACTGCGGATCCCCGCCCTCGTCGCCACCCCCGTCGGCGCTTGGCGGCGCCTCATCCACGGCGTCGTCCGCCGCGCCTTCGAGACGCTCGACCGAGACCACATGCTCATTCTCGGCGGTGCGGAAAATGGTGACGCCCTGAGTGTTGCGTCCCGCGGTGCGGATCTGACTCACCGGAACGCGGATCAACTGTCCCTGATCGGTGACCAGAAGAATTTCGTCCGGATCCTCCACGGGGAAAGAGGCCACGAGCCGGCCACCACGCTTTGAGAGATCATGGCCGATCAGGCCCTGGCCGCCCCGGCCCGTGCGGCGATAGTCATAGGCCGAGGTGCGCTTGCCAAAGCCTTCGGAGGAGATGGTCAGGATGAACTGCTCCGCCCCTCCCAGTTCGGCGATGCGCTCCACCGAAAGCGACACCGCGCTTTCGGCCAAATCCTCATCATCATCGGCGGGCGTCTCCGGGGCCGCGGCCTCCTCTCCCTCGCCGCTCGCCGCCATGCGCATGGCGGTGGCGTGTTTGAGATAGGCGGCGCGCTCGGCAGGCGTCGCCTCGACGCCCCGCAGGATCGCCATGGAAATGACGCTGTCGCCCTCAGCGAGGCGAACGCCCCGCACGCCCGTGGAATCGCGACCCGCGAAGACCCGGACATCGGTCACCGGGAAGCGGATACAACGGCCGAGCGAGGTGGAAAGAAGGACATCATCCGCCGCGTTGCAGAGGCTGACCCCCACGATGGCGTCGCCGCCCGGGAAGCCCTCCACATCGAGCTTCATGGCAATCTTGCCGTTGCGATTGATCTGCACGAAGTCGGACAGCTTGTTACGACGCACGCCACCGGAGCGCGTGGCGAACATCACGTCCAGCCCATCCCAGGTCGCCTCGTCCTCGGGCAGGGTGAGGATCGAGGTCATGGTCTCGCCCGGCTCAATGGGGAAGAGATTGACGAAGGCCTTACCGCGCGAGGTGGGCCCGCCGATGGGGAGGCGCCACACCTTCAGCTTGTAGGCCTTGCCGCCGGAGGAGAAGAACAGCATGGGCGCGTGGGTGGAGGCGGAGAAGACTCGGGTGACGGCATCCTCATCCTTGGTGGACATACCAGAGCGGCCCCGCCCGCCCCGGTGCTGGGTGCGATAGGTCGCGAGCGGCGTGCGCTTCACATAGCCGCCATGGGTGACGGTGATCACCATATCCTCGCGTACGATGAGATCCTCGTCCTCGAGGTCGGCGTCGCCCTCGACAATGGCTGTGCGGCGCGGGACGGCGAAGGCTTCGCGAACCTCCACGAGCTCTTCGCGCACCACGGCCATGATCGCATCGCGGGAGCCCAGCAGATCAAGCCACGCCTGAATAGCGGCGGCAAGTTCGCGCGCCTCGTTCATGATCTCTTCGCGGCCAAGGCCCGTCAGACGCGAGAGGGTCAGAGCGAGGATAGCGCGGGCCTGCTCGTCGGTGAGTCGCACCTGGTCTTCGCCAACCATCTGGGTTCGCGGGTCCGCGATCAGAACGATCAGCGGCGCCATGTCGCCCACGGGCCAGTCCCGGCCCACAAGGCGCTCGCGGGCCTCTGCCGGATCCTTGGAGGAACGGATGATGGCGATCACTTCGTCGATGTTCACGACGGCGATGGCCAAGCCCACCAGGATGTGGGCCCGGTCGCGGGCTTTGGCGAGATCGTGCTTGATGCGCCGGACCACCACCTCTTCGCGGAAGTCCACGAAGGCGGTGAGCATGTCGCGCAGGCCCAGTTGCTCGGGGCGGCCGCGGTTCAGGGCCAGGGCGTTGACCGGGAAGGAGCTCTGAAGCTGGGTAAAGCGATGCAGCTGGTTCAGCACAACCTCGGCGCTGGCGTCGCGGCGGAGCTCCACCACCACGCGCATGCCGGTCCGGTCGCTCTCGTCGCGCAGATCGGCGACCCCTTCGATCCGCTTTTCGCGCACCAGTTCGGCGATCCGCTCCACCATGGCGGCCTTATTCACCTGGAAGGGAATGGCGGAGATGATGATCGCTTCGCGGTCCTTGCGGACCTGTTCAAAACTGGCGACGCCTCGGCAGATCACCGAGCCGCGCCCGGTCAGCAAAGCCTGGCGCGCGCCGGTGCGGCCGATGATTTCCCCTCCGGTGGGGAAGTCAGGACCTGGCACGATCTCGAGAAGCTCCTCGGCGCTGACATCCGGGCGATCGATCAAGGCCAGACAGGCGTCAATGATCTCGCCCAGATTATGCGGCGGTATATTGGTGGCCATTCCCACGGCGATGCCATTGGCGCCATTGACCAGCAGATTGGGAATGCGTGAGGGGAGGACGACGGGCTCGCTCTCCTTGCCGTCGTAATTGTCCTTGAAGTCGACCGTATCCTTGTCGAGATCTGCCATGATCGCCATCGAGGCCTTGGTCAGGCGGCACTCGGTATAGCGCATGGCGGCGGGGGGATCGTTGTCGACAGAGCCGAAATTGCCCTGCCCGTCGATGAGCAGCAGGCTCATGGAAAAGGGCTGCGCCATGCGCACCAGGGTGTCGTAGATCGAGAGATCGCCGTGCGGGTGATACTTACCCATCACGTCGCCGACAACGCGCGCGGACTTCACATAACCCCGATCAGGGGTGTGGCCCTGCTCATTCATGGAGAACAGTATGCGCCGCTGTACGGGCTTGAGGCCATCTCGCAGGTCAGGCAGCGCCCGGCTCACGATCACGCTCATGGCGTAATCGAGATAGGACTTCTTAACCTCGTCCTCGATTGAGATCGGGCTGACTGATCCCCGCTGGGCGTCAAGCGGCGGCGTGGGCGTCTCGTCGGTCAAATTCTGGGTTCGGTTTAGCTATTTTGAGGAGAATCGGCGCGTCGTGGCCTGACGATCTTTTCTAGCATCCGCCATCCAGCAAAGCCACCTTTACCCCAGATTTCGCCCCTCGGGACAAGCCTCCGGGTCAGAACGGTATTTCGTCGTCCAGATCGGCGGTGAAGGTTTCCTTGGGGTTCCCGGCGCCAGCGCGGGGACCCGGGGAATAGCCGCCCATATCGCTCTCGCCCCGACCGCTTTCGGCGCCGTCGCCGCGACCATCGAGCATGGTCAGTTCGCCCCGGAACTTCTGCAGGACGATCTCGGTCGCCTGTTTCTCCACGCCGGCGGCGTCGGTGAATTTGCGGGTCTGCAGCGCGCCCTCCACATAGACCTTGGAGCCCTTGCGCAGATAGCTCTCCACCACTTTCACGAGATTATCGTTGAAGACGGAGATGCGGTGCCACTCGGTCTTTTCCTTGCGCTCGCCCGTGGCGCGGTCACGCCAGGTCTCGGAGGTGGCGATGCTGAAATTGGCCACCCGGTCGCCGGAATTGAGCGTGCGAACCTCGGGGTCACGACCCAGATTGCCCACCAAAATAACCTTATTGACGCTGCCGGCCATCGCCGTTGCTCCCTGCTCGCCCGGCGACCCTGCGCGCCGGAATCATGAATCAGACTTTAACACGGAGCGAGGCAGGCGCAAGCTAAATGTTCTTTCTTTGTTCCGAGGGCGCCTGTCTGGCCGCACGCAGTGCTTCGCATTCCAAGAATGCTAAATTTATTGATAAAACAGAAAGCCCTACGACTCATTTATCAAATTTGCCGACATGATTCGCAGCGCCTTGAGTATTCCCGTCCTGGAGGTAATGCGCACGGCAACGACTTCGACAACTCCCCGGAATGTGCGTCTCGACCTCGCATTCGCAGATAAGCTTTCCGCGATTGCGGCCACCGTCGCTGCAGACCTATATTCGCTCATTATTTCGAACGGAATCGGCCTTTGCTCCTCCATCAGATAAATTCTACCTTTGAAGGTGTTCATATTATAGCTTGAAATGCGACCTTCCATTCTTATGGCGCGCTCGGACTCAAAGCCCTCAACTAGGCGCGCATAAGTTTCCCGAGTTAGATCATGCCCAAAATGGTGAATTACGCCATCTGTGCGTGATGATAACTTCGCTACCTGTGCTGTCTGAGAGAATATGATCGGCCGATGCATGTCTCTGATCGCCACTTCGCATTTTTCAACGGCACTCTCCAATTGAGAAGGCCGCACAACCGGGACTTGAGCATTCTCGGATTTTAGTTGTTCGTACTGTTGACCAAGTGATTTCTCGTAATCCACGTGAAAAGCAAACGCGGCCGCTACCACAAAATCGTAGGCTGATCGCACCAAATGTCCCAGCGGCGTGTCTTTGGGTGCTGTGCCGGCTTTGTAGGCGGCACCAACTAGAAATGTAATTAATACAGGTATTTCCCAGCTGCCCGATTTAGGCGGCGCTGCCATTATCCTGGCATTTTTTAGCGTTGGCGCTTGGGTAATTATTTGACCGTTAACGACAAGATGCGTGACGATTGCGAGAGAACGTTGAAATCCAATTAAAGCGACCGAAGCATCGTAGAAATCGAGCTCATGCGAGGCTGCGTCTGATCCATCGTATGATAGGCTTATTTGCAGGTTCGCCATTCATCGGCCCAAATTGCTTGTTGACATCTAGCCAAAGATATATTCGTAACCGACAAAATGGCAAATATATATTTGCGCAAACATAATATCTAACACGCAATATGCGTTCGCTATGAATTGCGACTTTGCCAGAAGCTAGTCTCAGCCGTTGGGCATAGACCCCGGCGTCACCAGCCGCCCGTCGCCGCTGTGGACCAGCATCAGATAGCGGAAACCCTTATAGGTCGCGGAGGTGTACACACCCTCCGGGCCGACAAAGAGGAACTGGCTTTGATAGGCGCCCGTCACATGTTTGGCGTTGCTGCCCAGCCCCAGGAATCTCAGGCGCATGATATCCAGCTCGGCGGCGCAGTGCTCGAGGTCGGGCTGATTGCGCGCCAGGGCGTTGAACTTGACCGCCCCGCCGGGCGCCACGGCCATGGCGTAACAGACACCAGGCGTCGCCGGGGCCTCCAGAGTCTTCTCACAGGCCGCGAGGCCAAGAAGGAGACCCAGAGCGGCGAGTAGCGGAAGGCGTTTCAACATGACCAAAAGACTACACCGGCGGCTGGCGGGTGTGAACGCCTGCGGCGAGGTCACCCCTGCGTCGGTATGGAGCAATCAGGGTTCTGGGCGGCGATAGCGTGGAAGGCATGATCATCGCCCATCATCTCCACCCGGCCGGTCATGAGGCGCAGGGTGCGACCATGCCAGCGGCCATAGGCGACGGCGCCGGGCGGCTCGCACTGACCCGCGAAGAGGGTCTGGACACAGGCGCCAAGCGCGCCATCCTCGGGCAAACGCGACCAGCCGCCATCGCCATACCGCCAACACGGCCCGACAGCATCGGCGTCGAGGGTGGTTCTGGTAACGGCCTGAACGGGCGTCTGGGCGGGGGCGGCGGGGACCTGTGCGCCGGGGCCGGCTGCGACGTCCCCCGGGGGCGGTAGCGGCGTCAGGGCGCCTGTGGGGCCGTTCGAGGCGCCCAGCACCCCATTGGCGTCAAGTCCGACGTCCAGGGCGCCTGGGTCCACGCCATTGCGGCGGGCGCAGTCGCGCAGGGGCAGGTCGCCCACCGCCTGGCCATTGACGAAGCATTTGAGCGGATGGCCGGGATCGAGCTTGGGATCGTCATTGAGACCGGTCTGAACGCTCAGTTCGCCCGGCCCGCTGACGGAGTCGTCACCCGGTTCGGGGCGCACCAGAAGCCAGCCCGCGACAGCCAGGGCGGCGATGGCGCAGGCCCCAGCGCCCACGCCGATCAGAATCCGGCGACGTTGGCTCTCCGATTCGGGTCTGGGCTTGGGCCCGGTCATCTGGGTCAACCGTAAGAGGCCGGCGCGCCGAAAGCGGGGCGTCTATTTGAAGCGATAGGTGATGCGGCCTTTGCTCAGGTCATAGGGCGTCATCTCGACCAGCACCTTGTCGCCGGCCAGGACGCGGATGCGGTTCTTGCGCATCTTGCCCGCCGTATGGGCGATAATTTCGTGATCGTTCTCCAGCGTCACCCGAAAGGTGGCGTTGGGCAGCAGTTCACTGACCGTGCCCGGCAGTTCCAGAAGTTCTTCCTTCGCCATGCGGCTCCTCGAATTGTGGCGACATACCAAAATACCCCCCGAAACGGTTCTCGTTCCGAGGGGCGACGCCGCGCCTCCTATATCCGCCCTGGAGGTTGAGGTCGATGGCCGACCGGCGTAACGCGTGGAACCTGCAAAGCGAGCGGCCATTAAGCCTCCAACACACGGGGCGCCACGGTGGCCTTCGCGCTTCATCAACGTGCAGGCGCCATCATGAGTTCATTCGCTCTCAGGCTCGGCGCGGCGCTCGCCTTGACGGCGCTGCCCATCGGCGGAAGCGCCGCAGCGCAGGCTGATGCGGCGGCCGCAACCGTCCCATCCGTTCCGTCAGCCTGCGGATTCAAGCTGAGCGCCGCGGCCTTCCACGAATGGACCCTTCTCGGCGGCGAGGACGGGCGCCTGGGCTGCCCCACCGCGGACGAGACGGACATCCCGCCCTCCTCACATGGAACGACGAGCCGGGAAATCGTCTTCGCGGATCACGGCGCGATCTTCATCTATCTGGCGGGACCCATGGCCGGAAAAGCGGTGGCCATTTCCGACTGCTTCCGCCTCTTCTACCAATATGGCGGCGCGTCGGGCTGGCTGGGCCTGCCCCTGGGCGATGCGCTGAACACGCCCGACGGCCAGAAGCAGGCCTATGAAGGCGGCGAGATGCGTTTTGGACGGGCTCTCGAGAGCTGCGAAGCGACGCGCACGGGCGAAGAAGACTGATCTAGCCTCCGAAGGTCATCACAGACCCGAAGCGCGCCAGCAGACGCGACTCCAAAGCCTCGCGCACCTCCCGATAGGCGTTCAGCATGACCTCTCGCTGTCCCACGACCAAGGTGGGATCATGCGTCGGCCAATATTCCAGCTCCGTCGCCCGCCCCCGCGCCAGCTCGGCGGCCCGGTGCTGGGCCTCGGGCGTGAGGGAAATCACCAGGTCGAAGGACTGATCCTCCAGATCATCGAAGGTCTTGGGCCTGTGCCGGGACATATCGATGCCCGCCTCATCCATGGCCGCCGCCATGAAGGGATCGGTCCAGTCCTGGCCGATATCGGCGCGAAGCCCGACGCTGTCCACATAGACCCGCTCGCCGAAGAGGCGCTTCATCAACCCCTCGGCCATGGGCGAGCGCACCCGATTATAGTTGCAGGCAAAAAGGACGGCCGCGGGAAGGATCGCCAGGTCCTTAAAGCTCAGCCGCGCCACTGCAGAGCGCAGACGAGGGTGAAGAGCCGCCGCGCGGTGTCCTGGTCGATCTCGATCTTGCCCTCAAGACGGGCTTTCAGAAGATCAGAGCCCTCATTGTGCAGACCCCTTCGGCCCATATCCAAGGCCTCGATCCGGGCCGGCGTGGCATTGCGGATGGCGTCGTAATAGCTCTCGCAGATCATCCGGTAGTCTCGCGCCACGGTCTTGAAGGGCGAGAGGGAGAGGATGTGGCGCCGCTGAAAATCGGGACCGGTGATGTCGAGCGCAAGCCGGCCCTCCACCAAGGAGATCAGCAGGTCGTAGGGCCCGGCCGCCGCACCCTCTGGCGCGAAATAGTTATCCTCCAGCAGATCGAAGATGGCGATCTGGCGCTCCTGCTCCTGATCGCGCGACACCGCCGCGAGGGACTCGTCGTCGAGCCGCACGGACTGCAAACGGTGAAGATCGCTGGCCATCGAGGCCTATCTAGCCGCTTGAGGGCCCATCCGGCATCCCTTTCCGTGAACCCACCCGCAGAGCGAAGATGCGGGCGGTTGGCGGAGGTCAGCGCCTATTGGTGCGCAGACTGATCGAGAGGCCGTGCCCGAAGAGGCCCTCGGCGCCGGATAGGGCCAGGGCGGCGGGGGCGAGCGCGGCCAGGGCGTGCGGCGTGCAGCTGAGGATCGAGGTGCGCTTCTGGAAATCGGTGGTGGAAAGGCCCGAGGAGAAGCGGGCGGCCCTGCTTGTGGGCAGGACATGGTTGGAGCCGGCCACATAGTCGCCGATGGCCTCGGGGGTATGCCGACCCAGGAAGATTGCCCCGGCGTGCCGCACCCGCGCCGCCATCTCCCGCGGGACTTCCACCGCGAATTCCACGTGCTCGGGCGCGATCTGGTCCACCAGGAGGTGCGCCTCACCAAGCGGGCAGATGATGATGGCGCCGTGATCGGCCCATGAGGCGGCGGCGTCCTTCGCCGTGGGAAGGCTTGCCAGTTCCCCCTCGACAGCCCGGGCTACGGCGTCGCCAAAGGCCGGATCGTCGGTGATCAGGATGGACTGAGCGTCGGGGTCATGCTCCGCCTGGGCGAGCAGGTCGGCGGCGATCCAGGCCGGGTCATTGGCGTTGTCGGCCACCACCACCACCTCGGAGGGACCGGCTAGCGCGTCGATGCCGACCTTGCCATAGACCCGCCGCTTGGCCTCGGTGACATAGGCGTTGCCCGGCCCCACGATCTTGTCCACCGGGCGGATCGGCCCAGCCCCATAGGCGAGGGCCGCGATGGCCTGAGCGCCGCCCACCCGCCATATCTCGCTCACCCCCGCCTCCTTGGCGGCGGCCAGCACCGCGGGCTTCACCCCGCCTGGCGGCGTCACCATGGCGATGCGCCCCACCCCGGCGATGCGCGCCGGCACCGCGTTCATCAGCACGGTGGAGGGATAGGCCGCGCGACCGCCCGGGACATAGATCCCCACTGCGTCCAGCGGCGTCCAGCGCCAAGCCAGCTCCACGCCCTCGGCGTCGGTGAAGCCGCCGTCGCTGGGCGCCAGGCGCTCATGATAAGCGGCGATTCGCCGGGCGGCGAAGGCGATGGCCTCGCGGACCTCGGCGGGACACGCGGCCGCGCCGGCGTCGATCTCATCTTGCGAGACGGCCAGATCCTCGAGACGCGTTTCCACCCGGTCAAATTGGCGGGAGAGGCGCAGCAGGGCGTCAGCCCCCTCGCGACGCACCGCGTCAACGATCTCCGCCACCGCGCGCTCCACGTCCCCCTGCGCACCCCGCGGCTCATTCAGGAAGGCGGCGAAGGCCTCGGGAAAATCCGCGGATGAGACATCGAACCGGCGCATGGCCGCCTTGAGCGGCGCCCTGGGCGCAAACTCAAGGAAAAAATCGTTTAGGGTCGGTCAGGCTTCTTCGATAGTGTCGGGGCCATGGTGAGGTTTTCGCGCCGGGGTCCAGGGTTCGGAAATATCCGCCAGGGCCGCATCCACGCATTCCACATCTGCGGCGAGGTCGCCGCCATCAGCGAAGGCGAATGTCACGCGGCCGGCCGGCGACTCGCCAGGCTCAAAGGTCATCGCCAAGAGCTGAAGCACCGCCTCAGGCGCGGCCGGGCGTAGGTTGCGGGAGCGAACCTTCAGGACGCAGCCGAGCTGGATGGCGGCCCTTACACGGGCCTCTGGCCTGTCGGCGGTCTCCCAGGTGAGACGATTGAAGGCGATGGTCAGGCGCCCAGCGGCGGATTCCCAGGAAATATCCCCGATCTTTGTGACCGCGTCCTGCAAGGCGGCGGACATGATCTCCAGATCGTCGGGATCCATGGCGAGCAGCCGAAGAGGCTGAACGGCGCCCTGATCGGTCAAGACGCCCCGTCCCGGTCGGAAAGACGACGCACCTGGGCCCCGCAGGCGGAAAGCTTCTGTTCCAGCCGCTCGAAGCCGCGATCAAGGTGATAGACCCGGTCCACAATCGTCTGGCCCTCAGCGGCCAGGGCGGCGATGACGAGGCCCACGGAGGCGCGCAGATCCGTGGCCATGACCTGGGCGCCCTCCAGGCGCGCGACGCCCCGCACCCGCGCTTCCCCGCCCGAGACGGTAATGTCGGCGCCCAGGCGGGCCATTTCGGGCACGTGCATGAAGCGGTTTTCGAAGATCGTCTCGCGCACCACGCTTTCCCCGTCGGCCAGAGTCATAAGGGCCATGAACTGCGCCTGCAGATCTGTGGCGAAACCCGGAAAAGTGCCGGTCTCGATATCAACGGGCGAAAGGCGCGCACCGTTGCGTTTGACGGTCAGTCCGTCATTGCGCCGCTCGATCTCCACGCCCGCCTGCTCCATTTTTTCAAGAAGAGATTCGACAAGATCGGCCCGGGTATGGGTCAGGCGCACCTCGCCCCCGGCCATGGCGGCGGCCAGGGCATAGGTGCCGGTCTCAATGCGGTCGGGCGCCACGGCATAGGTCGCGCCCGAAAGGCGCGCGACGCCGGTGACGACGATTCTGTCCGTCCCCGCGCCTTCCACCTTGGAGCCCATGGCGTTGAGACAGGCGGCCAGATCAACGATCTCGGGCTCCCGCGCCGCGCCCAGCAGTTCGGTTTCGCCCCGGGCGAGAACACAGGCCAGGAGGGCATGCTCGGTGGCGCCCACGGAGCTCAAGGGAAATTCGATCCGCGCACCGGTGAGGCCTCGGGGGGCCTGTGCATAGACATAGCCTTCGTGCAATTCGATCTGCGCGCCGAGAGCCCGGAGCGCCATGAGATGCAGGTCGACGGGACGAGCGCCGATCTCGCAGCCGCCGGGCAAGCTGACCTTGGCGTGGCCCGAGCGCGCGAGAAGAGGCCCCAGCACATTGAACGAGGCGCGCATCTGGCGGACCAGATCATAGGGCGCAAAAGCGCTGACGATCTCGGGCGTGCGCAGAATCGTTTCCGAGCCCGACTCTCCATCGAGTTCCTGAACCTCGGTCCCCAGGCGGCGCAGCAGGGCGCCCAGAAAGCGGGTGTCGGCCAGGCGCGGCATGTTGGTCAGGCGCAGAGGCTCATCGGTCAGCAGACTGGCGGCCATAAGCTTGATCGCGGAGTTCTTGGCGCCGCTGATGGCAATCTCCCCCGAGAGCCGCGCGCCACCCGTGATCGCGATCCTGTCCATAGGGCCCCTTAGCGGCTCAGCCCGGCTGAACCGGACCTGAAGTCGTAGTGTTGCAACAGCTCAGCTTCTAGTCTTGTTCCGAAACGTCAGATCCGCGCGAGGTTCCCGCGCTTGCCGGCGCCTTGCGTCGTCGCAGATTGGCTCGAAGGGCGGCCGCAAGCCGCTCCTCCTTATCCCGCGCGTTCTTGGAAGGAACGGGCCCGGGTTTCTCTTGCGATGGTGACACAATGCTCCGCCCTACGCCGCGCCGCACGCGCGTCAAGCGGGATTTTGCTTTCCACCGCCCGGCGCTTTCGCTAACAACCGGCCCCTCGCTCGTTTCGCGGGAATGCCGCCGTAGCTCAGTGGTAGAGCGCATCCTTGGTAAGGCTGAGGTCCGGAGTTCAATCCTCCGCGGCGGCACCATGAATTTTCAGGGCGACCTGCGTCATGGCTTGGCCGGCGTTTCACCCATGAAGGCGGCCTTCTGGGCGGCCGTGCAGGCAATTTTCGCACATACTTGCTCACCCGCATCATGTTGGATTTCAGGCATCATTTGAAAAATCGCAACCATGGCGCCCTGGGTCGCCTGCGGAGCCTTAGCGGTCATCGCGCGGCCGGACGGGCTTTTGTAGAAAGCGAGGATGTCGGAGAGCTCCTGTTCGGAATAGGTTTCTGCGTAACCTTTTGCCATGGCCGCTTGGATGTCCGGAAACCTCTTGGCGAGAGCTTCGCCCTCCGCGTCCACCACGGCCTGCATCTGCACCTTCTGATCCGCTGACAGCTTACTGCTCGCCGATGCGGCGATCTGGCTTCCAAGTCCGTGAAGCATGTTCTTCATCTGGCTCTTCGCCCCCGTGGCCTCGATCAGCTCATTGGCGAGTTCGAGCTTGTGCGGCGTGATCGCTTCGGCTGCAGGCACGGCCGGGAGGTCCTGAGCGCGCGCGGCGCCGCCGAGGACAAGAGTGAGCGCCACAAGGGTGGCAAAACGGGCAGTCTGAGTCATGGTTAGCTCCCCAAATGTACACGACAGATTGCGCATACAGGTGGCGCCCGTCCAGCACCGGACTTGCCTGTTACGCGAACATGCCGCATGTGGCCCGTTCAATAGGACAGGAGGGGCGCGGGATGTTTTCGCACATATTTGTCGGCACGAACGACCTGGATAAGGCGAAGACCTTCTATGACGCCCTGCTGGCGCCGCTCGGCGTCGCGCCGGCTACGAAGGACGGCCACCGGATCTTCTACCGGACGCCGACGGGCGTTCTTGGGGTGTCACTGCCCATCAATGGTGAGCCCGCTTGCCACGCAAATGGCGGCACCATCGGCTTTGCCTGCGCGACCCCCGAGCAGGCCGACGCCTGGCACGCCGCCGGCATCGCTCATGGTGGGACGACGTGCGAAGACCCGCCCGGCGTGCGGGAAGGTTCTGTCGGAAAGCTCTATCTCGCCTATTTGCGCGATCCCGACGGCAACAAGCTCTGTGCCTTGCACCGTATGGGTTGAGGTCAGGCGGATGTCGCATCCCGTTCCATGAAATAGGCGGCGGCAAGCTGGCAGATGAAGGCCAGGACGAAGAATGGGCCGAGCCAGATCAGCGCCGCCTGGAGGGCGTGAACCCCTAGCCTTGGGCGGAAGTGGTCGCTGAGCAGGCCCACATAGAATGGCCCTCCGCCCAGGCCGATCAGGTTCAGAACGAACAGCAGAAACGCTCCCGAAGTGGCGCGCTGAGCGGCGGGGACAGAGTTCTGCACTACGGCGAGGGCCGCCGGCAGATACATGATCTGGAGGAGCGAGACGGCCACGACGAAGGCCAGGGCCGCGGGCCAGCCCGGCGCGAAGACATAGCCCAGAAAGAACGGCAGGCAGATCAGAATGGCGACGCCCGGCGCCAGGGCATACGCGGCGGGTCGGCGGGCGCCCAGTCGGTCCACCAGAAAGCCGCTGAGCCAGGTTCCGGCGACTCCGGAGACGCCGACGGTCAGGCTGTACCAGAGGGCGACCTGTTCCAGGCTCATGCCCTTTTCCCGCATGAGAAAGGCCGGCGCCCAGATCTGGGCGGCGTAGCCGACAAAGGCGGTGAGGCCGGCCGCCAGAGCCGTGAAGAGAAGCTTGGGCCGGCCGAGAAAGGCACGGATCGCGGCGATGAAGCTGGGCCTTGCGATCGCGCGGGCTGGGCCATCAAGGCGTCCCCGCTGGGGCTCGCGCACAACGGCGAGGACCATGGGGGCCAGGACAAGGCCTATCGCACCCAGGGTCAGAAATGCGGCGCGCCAGCCGTAATGGGCGGCGATCCAGCCGCCGCTGGCGACCCCGAACATGGAGCCAATGGGTACGCCCAGGGAATAGACGGCCAGGGCCCGGCCCCGACTGGCGGGGGCAAAATAATCCGAAATGATCGAATAGGCCGGCGGCGAGCCGCCCGCCTCCCCCACCCCGACGCCCATCCGCGAGAGCGCCAGGGTCGTGAAGCTTCCGGCCAGGCCGCAGCAAGCGGTGAACAAGCTCCAAAGCGCGCAGGCGCCGGCGATGATCCGCGTGCGGTGGCCGCGATCCGCCCAGGAGGCCACGGGGATTCCGAAGGCGGTGTAGAAAACGGCGAACATCGGGCCGGTGAGTAGGCCAAGCTGCGTGTCGCTGAGGTGCAGTTCGCGTTTCACCGGCTCGGCGAGGACCGAAAGGAACTGCCGGTCCAGATAGTTGAAGCTGTAGACGACGCACAGCGTCGCCACCACGATCCAGGCATAGACGCCCCCGCTCTGGGGCCCGGTGACGGCCACCGGCGGCGCGGTTTGGTCCCTGGACATGGCGCGTTCCCCTCCCCTTTCACGGCGCCTTTGATCCGCTCGCGAGGTCATCTACAAGCACGGGATGCCGCCCCAGGGCGAGCCCAAAACCTGTGTGAGACCTCAAGGCCCATGCGTTCATTACCCGGCCCCGTCTTCCTGGGCGCACTGCTGGTTCTATCCTGTGTGTCCGGCGCTCCAGCCCAAACACGGGTCGGCGACGCTGCCATGGGCGACTGGCGCGAGGATGCGCCGGGCATCACACGCAAGCTCGTCATCGGCGATCTTCCCGCCCCCTCCACGCCCACCGCCCTGCCAGCTGGGATCGTAGCGCGGCCCGAGGGGGCTCAGCTTCACACCCTGCCCGGATTCACCGTGGCTGCCTTCGCCAAGGTTCCGCATGCCCGCCAAATCCGCGTGGCGCCCAATGGCGACATCTTCATTGCCCAGAGTGACTTGGGAACCATCGCCCTTCTCCGTGCGCCCGACGGCGCTGGCGCGCCCACGACCCAGAGCGTCTTCGCCGAGGGCCTCAAGGGGCCGTTCGGGATCGCCTTCTATCCCGTCGGGCCCAAGCCGAAATGGGTCTATGTGGCGGAGAATAACCGGGTCGTTCGCTATCCTTATGAAAACGGAGACCTGAAGGCCCGGGGGTCGCCGGAGGTCATTGTCGAGAAGCTCGCCGACACGGTGGGTGGCCACGTGACCCGGGACGTGGATTTCTCCAAGGACGGCAAGACCCTGTTCGTCTCCGTGGGTTCGGGCTCCAACGTCTCCCAGGAAATGCCCGGCAAGACCCTCGCCGACGCCCAGGCCTGGGACGCGGAGGTTCACGCCACCGGGGCGACCTGGGGCCCCGAAGCCCATCGTGCTGATGTTCTGCGCTTCACCCCCGAAGGCAAGGACGAGGCTATTGTGGCCACGGGCGTACGCAACTGCGTGTCGCTCCGGGTCGAGCCTGTCACCGGCGCGCCCTGGTGCGTGGTCAATGAGCGCGATAGCCTTGGGGACAATCTGCCCTTTGACTACATGACTCAAATCAAGACCGGCGGCTTCTATGGCTGGCCCTGGTACTATCTGGGCAATCATGAGGACACGCGGCCCAAGAGCGCCCGACCCGACCTCGCCGGCAATGCGATTATCCCGGATGTCCTGTTTCAGGCCCATTCCGCGGCGCTTGGCCTCGCCTTTTATACGGCCACGCATGGCGCGGCGGTGTTTCCGGCGGAGTATCGGGGCGACGCCTTTGTGACGCTCCACGGCTCCTGGAATCGCAAGCTGCGCACCGGTTATAAGTTGGTCCGGGTAAAGATGCATGATGGCGTAGCCGACGGGAGCTATGAGGACGTTCTCACTGGCTTCGTGGTTGACGACCGAACGGTCTGGGGTCGCCCGGTAGCGGTGGCGGTGGCCCGTGACGGCGCCCTCCTGGTCACGGACGACGCCGGCGGCATGGTCTGGCGGATCGCGCCATCCGGGAAGGCTAAGTGATCATAGACTTACGAAGCCTGACTCTTGCGGCCCTCGCACTGGCGGCGCCGGCTCTGGCCCAGCCCCCCGCCAAGGGCGATGCGGCGGCGGGTGATGAGGCTTTTCAGATCCACTGCGCCATGTGCCATCTGGCTGAAGGCGGGGGACAGGGGCCAAGCTTGATTGGGGTCTTCGGACGCAAGGCGGGATCGGCCCCAGGATTTGCCTATAGCCCAGCGCTTGCGGTGGCAAACGTGACCTGGGACGCTGCGCACCTCGACCGTTATCTGGAAAATCCGCAGGCCGCCATTCCCGGCGCCGCCATGCCTTACGCCTTGGCCGACGCAAAAGCGCGGGCTGATATCATCGCCTATCTGGGGACCCTGAAATGACCGAAATCACGGCTCCGGACCTCTCTCCCCTGCCCGCCACGCCCGCTCTCTCCAAGGACCTGCGCCAGCGGCATGTGACCATGATCTCCATCGGCGGAATCATCGGCGCGGGACTTTTCGTGGGCAGCAGCTCAGGCATCGCCACCGTGGGTCCCGCCATCGTGGTCAGCTATTTGATCGCCGGCGTCGTGGTTCTCATGGTCATGCGGATGCTGGGCGAGATGGCCGCCGCCTATCCAGAGACCGGCGCCTTCACCGAATTCGCCCGCAGGGGCCTGGGTCATTGGGCCGGCTTCGCGGCCGGATGGCTCTACTGGTACTTCTGGATCATGGTGGTCTGTATCGAGGCCCTGGCCGGCGCCTCTCTGCTGCACAACTGGATCGCCCTACCCGTCTGGGCTTGGGGCCTGATCCTGCTGGCTATGATGATGGCGACCAACCTTTGGTCCACCAAGTCCTATGGCGAGTTCGAGTTCTGGTTCGCCTCCATAAAGGTCGTGGCCATCGTCGCGTTCATTCTGATCTGCGGCGCGCTGCTGGGCCTCCGCGCACCGGGACCGGGCGGACGCTTCGCCAATCTCACTTCTCATGGCGGATTCGCGCCCTTCGGCGCCATGTCGGTGCTGGGCGGCGTCACCAGCGTCATCTTCGCCCTATGTGGAGCCAGATCGCCACCGTGGCGGCGGCGGAGTCCGCCGACCCGGGTAGAGCGGTGGCGCGGATGACCAATCAGGTCATGGCGCGGATCCTGCTCTTCTATGTCCTCTCCCTGTTCCTGATTGTGACCATCACGCCTTGGAACACGATCCGTCCCGGCGACTCGCCCTTCGCCAGAACCCTGGCCAACCTCGGCATTCCTGGCGCGCCGGCGATCATGAACGTGATCATCCTCACTGCCGTCCTCTCTTGCCTGAATTCTGGGCTCTATGTGGCATCGCGGGTGTTGTTCACCCTCGCGGGACACGGCGACGCGCCGGCCGCCCTTGTGGCCGTCAATTCACGCCAGGTGCCCGTGCGCGCGATCCTGATCGCCGCCGCCTTCGGGGTCGCGGCCATGGCCGCCTCCATCCTTTCGCCCCAAAAGGTGTTCGTCTTCCTGGTGGACGCCTCAGGCGCGATCATGCTGATCGTCTATCTGTTTGTCGCCGTGGCTGAGATCAATATTCGCCGCAAACTTGAGGCGGAGGATCCAGGCCGCCTCACCGTGCGTATGTGGCTCTTCCCTGGCCTGAGCTACGTCACCGTGGCGGCGATGCTCGCGATCCTGGCGGCCATGGCCTTCACGCCTTCCTTGCGCAGCCAGCTCTTCGCCACCCTGGCGCTCCTGGCGCTCGCCCTCGCGTGCTTCGCGGTGCTACGAAGGGGAAAGGCCCATCCTCAGACGGCGTGACCCACCAGAGCGCCGACGCCGGCGGTGACGGCCATGGCGACCGCGCCCAGAACAAAGACCCGCTGTGCGCCGCGCCAGATGGGGGCGCCCCCCGCCCAGGCGCCCAATGCGCCGAGAGCGCCCAGAAAGACCAGAGAAACCACCGCGACGGCCATGCTGATAAGATCGATGGGCGCAAAAAGAACGGCCGAGAGGGGTAGAGCCGCCCCGACGCTGAACGACGCCGCAGAGGCGAAGGCCGCCTGAACGGGCCGGGCCTTGGTCTGGTCGGTGATCCCCAATTCATCGCGGGCGTGGGCGCCCAGGGCGTCCTTTTCCATGAGCTGATCAGCCACTTGGCGCGCGAGGCCTGGCTCCAGACCGCGCCCCTCATAGATAGCGGCCAACTCGCGATGCTCGGCGCCCGGATCGTCCCGCAGCTCGGCCCGCTCGCGTTGCAGATCCGCTTTCGCGGAGTCGGCCTGGGAGCTCACTGATACATATTCGCCCGAGGCCATGGAGAGGGCGCCGGCGACAAGTCCAGCCAGCCCGGCGATGATCAGGCCCGGTTTGTGCGGATTGGCGGCCGCAACGCCCAGGATCAGGCTGGAGGTGGAGAGTATCCCGTCATTGGCTCCGAGGACCGCGGCGCGTAGCCAACCGGAATGAGCGACGAAATGACGTTCAGGCTTCATTGGAAGTGAGATGGCCCCGCCACATCAGCCGCGCAACGCCTCTTCAAGGGCCTAGGCGTCCCGGGTCGCGCCGACCTTTTGGGCGAGCGAGGCGGCCATGAACCGATCAAGGTCGCCATTGAGCACGCCGTCAGTGTCGGAGGTCTCCACATTGGTGCGAAGGTCCTTCACCATCTGATAGGGCTGAAGAACATAGGAGCGGATCTGGTGGCCCCAGCCGATATCCGTCTTCTGATCCTCGATGGCCTGCTGCGCGGCCTCCCGCTTTTGCAGTTCGAGCTCATAGAGCCGCGCGCGCAGCATCTTCCAGGCCTGGTCGCGGTTCTGAAACTGGGAGCGCTGGTTCTGGCAGGCCACGGCGATGCCCGTGGGAATATGAGTCAGGCGTACGGCGGAATCGGTCTTGTTGACGTGCTGGCCGCCTGACCCGCTGGCCCGATAGGTGTCGGTTCGCACATCGGCAGGATTGATGTCGATCTCGATCTTGTCGTCCACCACGGGGAAGACCCAGATGGAGGCGAAGCTGGTGTGACGTTTGGCGGCGGAGTCGAAGGGCGAGATGCGGACCAGCCGATGAACCCCGGCCTCACTCTTCAGCCAGCCATAGGCGTTGGGCCCGCTGATCTTCACCGTGGCGGACTTGATGCCGACCTGCTCGCCGGAGGTCTCCTCGATGATCTCCACCTCCATGTCATGGGCATTTGCCCAACGGCTGTACATGCGCAGGAGCATGTTGGCCCAATCGGTGGATTCCGTGCCTCCGGCGCCGGAATTGACCTCCAGATAGGCGTCCGCGCCGTCAGCGTCGCCGGATAGCAGCGCCTCCAGCTCGGCCTTTTCGGCCAGGGCCTTCATGCCAGCGAGTTGGGCGGTGATCTCGTCCAGGGCCTCCGCGTCCCCCTCGGCGTCGGCCATTTCGGCGAATTCCAGAGCGTCAGAGAGCTCGCGCTCCAGCTTGCGGACCCGCTCGATCTGATCCCCCAGACGGGTGCGCTCTCGCATCAGGGCCTGGGCGGCGTCCGCATCATCCCAAAGGGTGGGGTCTTCGACCTTGGCGTTCAGTTCATCGAGACGGGCGAGCGCGGGCTCCCAGTCAAAGACGCCTCCTGAGCAGCCCGATGGACTGCTCGATATCGGCCGCCATGGCCTCGATATCCGCTCTCATAATCTTGTCACTTCATCCCAGGTGGGCGCGCCCGATAGCCCGGACGGGCCCGGAACACAATCGTCAGTAGAGCCCGGTGAGATGGTCGCCCGGCTTGGTGGGCTTTACTGGCTTTACGGCTGGAGGCGGGGCGGCGGGTTTGGGCTGATCTGGCGTGACCGGGGCGATGGCGGCGGCCGCATCGACACCCGTCGGACCGACGACAGGCATGATCTTGGGCTCCGTGCCCGGGCGGAAGGCTTCACGATTGGGACCCACATAGGCAAGCTTGGCGTCGGGCGGCGCTTTGAAGTCCATGCGCGGCATGCCCTTGAGCGCCTCCTGCATGAACTCGATAAAGATCGGCAGGGCGGCTACGGCGCCCGTCTCGCCCTTGCCCAGAGACCTGTTGTCATCGAAGCCAACGAACGTGCCGACGACGATCTGGGGCGTGAAGCCCATGAACCAGGCGCTGCGGAAATCATTGGTGGTGCCGGTCTTTCCCCCCACGGGCCGGCCGAGAACCTGGGCGGCGACGGCCGTGCCGTGCAGAACAACACCCTCCAGCATGGTGTCGATCTGATAGGCGGTGATCGGGTCGATGAGCTGCGTCCCCGTGGGCGCCATGTCGGGCCCATCGCCGCCTGAAAAATCCGCCTCGCACATGGGGCATTCGCGCATGTCTGCGCGATAGAGGTTCTGACCGCCGCGATCCTCCACCTCCTCAATGAGGTGCGGTGAGATCTTGCGTCCGCCATTGACGAATGACGCATAGGCGCCGGTCATGCGGTAGGGCGTGGTCTCGCCCGCGCCCAGCGCCATGGAGAGGACCGGATCCATGTGATCCACCACACCGAAGGCCTTGGCGGTCTGAACGATCCTCCGCATGCCCACCTGAAGAGCGATGCGAACCGTCATGGTGTTCAGCGACAGCTCCAGCCCCCGGCGAAACACCAGGGGACCGTAGAAAGTATCCCGTTCATAGTTCTCCGGGCTCCAGGACTGGCCGCCAAAGCCAGGCAAGGTGATGGGCGCGTCAGTCACAATGCTGGCCGGGGTGAACTGGCCGGTCTCCAGCGCCGTGGCGTAGACGAAGGGTTTGAAGGAGGAGCCGGGCTGACGATAGGCTTGGGTAGCGCGGTTGAAATTGGAGAGCGAGAAGCTGTAGCCCCCCACCATGGCCAGGACCCGCCCGCTATAGGGCTCCATGGCGACAATGGCGCCATTGACCTGCGGCACCTGACGCAGGCGAAAGCCGCCGTCTGTCGGTTCGACAAAGACCAGATCCCCCGTGCCCAGACCCTTGCCGGCATTGGCCCAGGCGACGTCCTTGCCGACGATATCACCCACCTGATTGGTAGCGGCCGTCTGAACCCGAACCCTGCCGCCGCCCGCTGATGTGACTAGGGCCGCAAGCCACAGCTTGCGCTCCGACGGCGGCGAGGCGGCAAGGGTCGCCTGCTGCCAGCCTGGCGCATTCTGCACGTGGCCCCAGGCGCCGCGCCAGCCGTGGCGATGATCGTAGGTCTCGAGGCCATCCATCAGCGCGATCCGGGCGGCCGTCTGGAGACGCGGGTCGAGGGTGGTGCGCATATAGTAGCCGCCCTCGGTGAGGTCGGCGCCGACACCCTTGATCTGCAAGGCCTCGCGCCGGGCCTCGTCCACGAAATAGTCGGCGTCGTGATAGCGCGCGCGCTGGGGCGCGGATTCCACCTGGAGGTCCTCTTTCATGGCGGCCTCTGCTTCGGCCCGGGTCACCCAGCCGAGATCGGCCATGTCAGAAAGCACCATGTTGCGACGCCGGATCGCGGCGGCCTTCTGGCGGATCGGCTGGTAATTGTCCGGCCCTTTGGGCAGGGCGGCGAGATAGGCGTCCTGGGCGAGAGAGAGATCGGTGATCGACTTGCCGAAATAGTTATAGGCGGCGGCCCCAACGCCATAGGACCGGTAGCCCAGCCAAATCTCGTTGAGATAGAGTTCCAGAATCTGCTTCTTGGTGAGCACCTGCTCCAGGCGGGTGGCGAGGAGCGCCTCCTTCAGCTTTCGACCCACCGAGACCTTG
>Ga0209208_10003601_pt1 | contig 22171 bp, 27 predicted proteins | sample S1TSphfallax_3_FD_187694 | JGI IMG/M metagenome (GOLD analysis project Ga0209208, IMG submission 187694) | Host-associated microbial communities from peat moss isolated from Minnesota, USA - S1T2_Fd - Sphagnum fallax MG (SPAdes) (version 2) | ecosystem: Host-associated > Plants > Peat moss >...
AATCAGGGTCTCTGCAGCAGCGCGAAGATTGTCGATACGCGGCCACCGCCGCCGCCCGAATCCGGTGCCGCCCTGCTGTGGCAGTCTTTTTATGGATGCGAAATTGAAGCTGACCGGGACCTGTTTGATGCAGACTGCGCTGAACTGATGCACTTTACCCGCAGTTCCGCGGAACGAGTGAACTTCAATTACTTGCTGCCGTTTTCATCACGCCGGGCTTTAGTGGAGGCGACCGTGTTCGGAGTGGAACCGATGGGCCGCGGGCAATTGGAGGGTGAACTGCGAAACGCCTTTGAGAGGCAGACGCGAGGAGCTGGATTTCAAGTGCTGCGCACGGAGAACGGAATACTTCCCATGGGCGGCACGCGGCAGGACCAAGCGTCCGATGCGACCTATGTCAAGGCAGGGCTGAGCGCCGGCGCCGGGCGTGCCAGCACCGGCTATGCTTTCCAGCGGATTCAGCGCTGGGCGGACCGTTGCGCACAAGTCTTGAGCCGCGGTGAACTGCCGATGAACCATCCCCCTGATCCGGCCTTGCTGCAGGCGCTGGATTATCTTTTTGTTTCGGTCCTTCGATCCCGGCCGAGCGCCGCCCCTTCCCTCTTTCTGGATTTATTCGAGAGAACCGACACCCGGCGAATGATCCGCTTCCTGAGCGATGCCGGAACTCTGGCCGATTACGCTGCCGTTGCGGCCGCTTTGCCTGCGGGCTTGTTTATCCGGGAAATTCCGCGCGCGCTTCGAAGACGATACCTATGAAAGCCACCCGCATGCAAGGCATCGTTTTCGTTGCGCTGGCGCTTGCCGTTAGTCTTTCGACAACAGGGATTCAGCGGCTGCCTGAGCGCACGGAACTGCTGGCCTTGGCCGCGCTCATAGTGGTGCTCGGAGTCCCGCATGGTGCGCTGGACACAATTTTTGCCAAACATCTTTACAACATAGGCACCGCCAAAGCATGGCTGCTATTCGGTCTGGCCTACATCATCCCCGTGATGCTGGTCATTGGCATCTGGCAGATTGCGCCTTGGCTTTTCCTGCCGGGATTCCTCATCATTTCAATCGTGCATTTTTCGGGTGATCCGGCGGACGGCACGCCGCTTGGCGAACGAGTCTTATACGGCGGCCTTGTCATTTTTCTTCCCATGCTGCTGCATGCGGAAGCTGTGGTTCACCTGTATTCGTTCCTGGCGGGCGATGCGGCGTCAAGGCTCGGTTTCTGGATTCACCTGCTCAGTTGGCCTTGGCTGCTGGGAACTCTTGTTGCCATCGTGATGTGCTGCCAAAGATCAGCCTGGATGACCGGCCTGGAAATCGCAGCCGTCGCTATCCTGGCAACGTTCGCGCCGCCGCTGGTGGCGTTTGCCGTGTTTTTTTGCGGCATGCATAGCGCCCGCCATATCCTGAGAACCATTGATTATTCCGGACAGGCTTCTCCCAAAATGATGCTGGCGGCTTGCCTTGGTCCGATGGCCGGCGTGGCGCTGCTGGCCGCGGCAGCCGTATTGTGGCTGCGAAATGTGCCCATGGAGGCGCGCTTGATCCAGCTTATTTTCGTCGGGCTGGCCGCTTTAACCGTTCCCCATATGGCTCTTGTGGAGCGCGTCCGATTTTCAGGCTGGGTGCCCGCCGCGCTGCCGGCATCAAGCCCTTAAATACTGATAACCCGCATCCGCAGGCTTCTCCGTAATCACATCCAGCCCATGACTCTCCTGAGTCCGTGCCGCCAATGTCCGCGAAAACAATTTCCAAGGCTGTGGATTGAACGCGGATGCCGGATCCGCCTGGAACGCCCGCTTCAAAGCAGCCAGAAACGCCCCAGACTCCGGAAAATGCCGCACATACCCTTCATCCGCCAAACCCGACGTGTCAATGCCAAGCTCCGCGCACACCAGCCCCTTGCGTGACGCTTCGCTGTAATCCGTCTGCCGCGACTTCTCCGCCAGCGACGGCAAATATTGCAGGAACGGATTGTTGTCCGGCTCTGCCATCGGCCAGGCCTCCGGCGGGCACGCCTTGTTTTTCGGATCCAGCTCCACGAACGGGCTGATCTCGGCTGGGTAAATCTGGCAGACCAGCGGCCTCCGCTCATAAATCATGCACCTGGAATCCGCGTCCAGGTTCTTGCATGGCCCGGTGAGCGTGGCGGCCAAAATAGCAGTCACATGAATTCTGCCGTCGCCGCACGCCGCCTCGAACCCGCGCCGCTTCCGGTGCGCCATGCGCGGAGTCATGGGCTCGCCCGGCGCCTGAATCGCCTCGCAATAAATCGACACCTGCCCATCCTCTTCCAGCCACGTAATCGCTTCCCCCATCGTCAAAGGGAGGCTGTGGTCATGACAACATTTGCCGCACAGCGTGCATGAAAAACCGAGAGAGACCACTAGTGGTTCAGTATGGAGTATCAGCATTAATTCTCAAGCCAAGATGCAAATGCAAACTTTTTCCGCCAAACAGGCGCGCACCCTGGTCAATCTATGCCTCACCGCCGAAACCAGCGGCCAGCAATTGCTGCTGAAAGAAGAAGAGGGCGAACTCTACGCGGCCTTTCGCGCCGGCGGCGACCCCGCCGAGCCGCTAAACGTGCATGGCACCAAAACGCCGCAAGGAATTCCCTTCGGCCGCGGCACTGGCTACGGCCCGCTGGTGGAGGCGTACCTGGATGCCGTGGCCGGAAAAATCGGCGCTCTTGCCGCAAAGAGGGTGTGGCTCACCGGGCATGGCATTGGCGGCGTCTTCGCGCTTCTGGCCGCCGCCGAACTGCTGGTGGAAGGCGCCGACATTGCGGCCGTCTATACCTTCGGAGCGCCGCGCGTGGGCGATTCGCCATTCGTCAACGCGCTGGCCTGCCCCATATTTCGCGTGGTGAACAACCTGGACGTCATGGCCACCATTCCGCCGCCCTGGCGCTGGCGTCACGCCGGCCAGCACATCCTGATCAACGCCGACGGCAGCCTGAATTTGCATCCGAATCCGCTCAACCGCCTGCCCAGCCTGCTGCGCCAGACGGCGTGGCTGGGCGAAATGCTTTTGCAAGGCTTGGCCAGCGGCTACCCGCGCGCGCTTCACACGCTCTTGAACCAGGTGCTGGCGGATCACGCGCTGGAATCCTATCGCAACCGCATCCATGCGCTCACGGAATAAAGTAGAGCCATGAACGTTTCGCGCCGCCAGTTTGTCGCCCAATCCCTGGCATCAGTCGCCGCCGCGTCGCAGACCCCGCCCGGCTTTGTCCAGACGCGCGGCAAAAACATCGTCGCCCCTTCCGGCGAAAAGCTCTTCCTGCGCGGAATCAATCTGGGCAACTGGCTGGAGCCGGAAGGCTACATGTTCCTGTTCGAAAACGGCCCCGCTTCGCCGCGCGAAATCGAGGCATTTTTTGAAGAACTCGTCGGCCCGGACGAAGCGCAGAAATTCTGGCGTCAATATCGCGCCGCCTACATCATGCGCGCCGATATCGAATTCATTCAGAAGTGCGGCTTCAACTCCGTCCGCGTCCCTTTGCACTACAAATTTTTCTTGACCGCCGAAGGCTTCCAACTGCTCGCGCCTCTCATCGACTGGTGCCGCGCCGCCAAAATCTGGGTCATCCTCGACATGCACTGCGCGCCCGGCGGCCAAACCGGAACCAATATCGACGACAGCTACGGCTACCCTTGGCTCTACGACAGCCCGCGCTCCCGGCAATTGCTGATTGACATCTGGACCAGAATCGCCAGCCATTATCGCAGCGAACCCATTATTCTGGGCTATGACTTGCTGAACGAACCCATCCCGCACTTCCCCAAGCTGCGCCCATACAACGCCGAGCTGGAGCCGCTCTATAAACGCATCACCGCGGCCATTCGCCAGGTGGACCCGAACCACATCATCATCCTGGGCGGCGCGCAATGGGATTCTAACTTCGATATCTTCGGACCGCCTTTCGATAAGAACGTCATCTACGAATTCCACAAATATTGGGTTGATCCAGGAAAGGCCTCCGTTCAGCCCTATCTCGATTTTCGCGAAAAATACCAAGTGCCCATCTGGTGCGGCGAGTCGGGCGAAAATACCGATCAATGGATCAGGCAGTTCGTGGAAACGCTGGACACAAACGATATCGGCTGGTGCTTCTGGCCGTACAAGAAAATGGAGAAGCCCTCGTGCCCGGTGTCTTTCCTCAAACCCGAGCATTGGGACGCCATCATGGCGCTGGCCTCCCTGCCTTCCGGCACCGGCGACGCGGAGAAGCGAATAGCGGCGCGGCCGTCGCCCGAAGATTCGCGCCAAGCCCTGCGCCAGTTGCTCCAAAACATTCGCTTCGAAAATTGCCGCGTGAATTCGCCTTATATCCGCGCGCTGGGGCTGAACGCATGAAACTTCGGCCGCCTGACAACGATGTGCCCAATTCTCCAGAAGACAAGACCGAGCCCGGGGTGTTTATCATCGAGTCTCTTGATTTCGACGATGAACAAGCGGGCAGATTCGAAGGGCGCATCCTTCGCGACATGCTCAAGCTCAGTGAGAAGAAGGTCGAATACTGGTATGTCCGCACGTGGAAGGAGCTGAAGCAGGATATCTTCAAGCGCTTTCGCGATTCAGGCTTGCGCTACCTTCACCTGTCCTGCCATGGGCACCCGGATCACATAAGCCTCACGCTGGACGATGTGGCGTTCGAAGAATTTGGCCCGGAATTGAGCCCTTATCTCGCAAAAAGGCGGCTCTTCGTTTCCGCTTGCGAAGTGGTGAATGAGGCATTTGCCGCCGCCGTGAACGCCAGCAATGAATGCTATTCGGTCATCGGTCCCGATGAAGACATCCGGTTCGACGATGCGGCCGTGATGTGGGTCAGCTTTTACCACCTGATGCTGAAAGACGCGAACGCCATGAAGTCGCACGAGATCAAGAAAGTCATAACCAAACTAAAGAACACGTTCGGCGTGCGGTTCCGCTACTTTTAGAAGCATGAACGAACCGGCACATTCCGGCGTCCGCATAGGGCATGTGCATTTGAAAGTGGCACATCTGGACCGCGCTCTGGCCTTCTATTGCGGCGTTTTGGGCTTTGAATTGAAGCTGCGCCTCGGCGCCAGTGCTGCCTTCCTTGCCGCCGGCGATTATCACCATCACATCGGCCTGAACACCTGGGAAAGCCTCGGCGGCTCGCCTCCGCCGCCCGGCGCCACGGGACTCTATCATCTGGCCATTCTCTATCCCACGCGCGCCCAACTCGCCGATGCTTTGCGCCGCCTGCTAAACGCGAACATCCCGCTCGATGGCGCAAGCGATCACGGCGTCAGTGAAGCGCTGTACCTGCGCGACCCGGATGAAAACGGCGTGGAACTCTATTGGGACCGCCCCCGCGATCAATGGCCGCAAGACCGAAACGGCGACTTAGTGATGTACACGCGGGCTCTGGATTTGCAGAACCTTCTGGCAGAAGAGACTGCCCCATAAGCCGCCCGTGGGCGAAATCTACGCCGGAATCGTTTTCTAATCCGCCCTTACGACGACCAAGCCGTCCGAAACTCGGGATACAGCGTCAATCCGCCGCAAGCAAACAGCGTCTGGCCCGTGATATACGAGGCGTCATCCGACGCCATAAACGCAAACACGCCCGCAATCTCCTCCGACGTGCCCGCGCGCCCCATCGGAATATGGCTCTCCACTTCGCCCTTCGCTTTCGGATCGTTAATCCACGCCATATTGATCGGCGTGACAATCGCACCTGGCCCAATCGCATTCACGCGAATCCCGCGGTCGGCGTACTCCAGCGCCAGCGTCTTCGTCATGTTCTCCATGCCGCCCTTGCTCATCGAATACGGCACATACAGCGGTTTGGGGATAATCTCATGCACGCTGGAATTGAACACAATGGAGCCCGAAGCTTTCCGCGACAGAAAATGCCGGATCGCCTCGCGCGCGCACATCAGCGCGCCGCGCAAATTCACGCCAATCACCCGGTCGTAGTCCGCCATGTCCAGTTCGTCGCTGGGCGAAGCCTTCTGAATGCCTGAATTATTGATCAAAACATCCAGCGTCCCAAATTCCTTGATCGTGTCGGCAAACATGGCAATCACGTCTTTTTCCTGCGCCACATCGGCTTTCACCAGAAACGTTTTCACCGTCTGCCCGGCCTCTTTGGCGGCCGCTTGCGCCTTCGCCGCCACGGCCTCCGCGCGCTCGGCGCCGCTGTTGTAATTGATGGCCACGTTGCCGCCTTCCTGCGCAAAGCGAATCGCAATCGCCTCGCCAATGCCGGACGAAGCGCCGGTAATCAAAATGTTCTTTCCTATAAATCTCGTTTGCATCTGAATCCTGTTATTTGAAACGCTATCACGACAGCAAAACTTTTCGAGCCAAATCGCTCAGTTCCACCGGCGAAGAATCCACCGCCGCGCGCCGGTGAGCCGGCGAAATCACCACCGCCACTCCCTGGTTTTCAAGCCAAACCAGAAACCTCGATTGATCCGCCCCGCTCAAACGCTGCTGATTCAGCCACGTGTAATAAGCGCCCATTTCCGAATCAATAAATGACCCGTTCGGATCAGTCTCCTGCGCGCTGGAAGTTCTGTTGCCGCTCAGCAATTCATTCATCGGCTTTTCCCGCTGGCGCGGCGCATAACGCGAAAACAGCGTCAGCGGCTGCGCCCGCCGCAACGCTTCGCGCGCCGCCCACTGCACAAAAGTCGTGCTGTAAATCTGCGTTCCCGAACCCTCCGTCAGCAGCGTCAGCGAGAAATGATCCAGCGGCGCATCGCCCGTCGGCTGAATACCCAAACTCTGAAAAGTGGTCCGCGCCAGATTCGTGCGCAGCATCTCCGGATCAAAAGGCCGCGCCTCATAAGCAGCCAGCATCTTCGCCGCCAGCGCATCCCGCACCGGAGCCAGTTGCCCATAGCCGACCGAAGAAAAACCTTTTAACTCAGAAGCCGTCCCGCCGTCCAAATTCCAATGCGCGTAAGGCGCTGGATGCTTCACCGCCCGCTCCTCTAACGCCGCGCGCACAACGGCAATGCCATCACCCGGCTTCACCTGGGTAAACAGCGTCCCTTCCCGCGCCAGCTTCACAAACACTGGACGATTCGGCATCCGGCTCATCCCCTGCCCCGCCAAAACAATCCCCACGCGCGGCCCGGGCAGCGGCACGGCAGTCAGGCTGGCATGAAACTGGCGCACATAAGTTTCTGAAGCCGAGCGAAAACCATCCATCTGATGGCTCGCCCACAAATGCGCCGAAAGCTGTTCCAGAAACTGCCCCGGCACATTCACCCAATCGGAAGATTCCAGCGCCGCATTCAAAGTCAGTCCCGCAAAAGGCCGCATCTCTTTCGCAAGCCGTTCCGCGCTCATGGCCCGCAAATAAGCAAGCTGGTCTTCCAGTTCCCTGAACTCAACCGGAAACTTCACATCCGCATCGCGAATCTCCTTCAGCAAAAACGGCGCAAAGCCCAGCGGAAGCTGCTGCAGCAAAGGCAGCGACGAAACCGCTATTTGCCGCGCTTTCGCCGGATAACTCGCAAAGCTGGCTTCAGTCAACTGCGCCGGAGTCATCGTTAAAGCACCTCGCGCAAAGGCTTGCCCTGGCACATCCGCGCGTCAAAACCCAATAGCGAACCCAGCGTCGGCACCAAATCAGTCGATTCCACCGGCCTGTCGACAATCGTGTTCTCATGCACATTCGGCCCCAGCACCATCATCCAGGTGGTTCGCGAAGTGGCGTCGCCCGTGCGGTGATGCTGAAAACCGTTTCCGCCCGCGCTCAAATCCGAATCCCGCCCGAAATCCGGCAGAATAAACATCGTGGTCTTGTTCGCATACTCCGGTTCAGCCTGAATCGCGTTCCAGATCTCCGCGCACAAACGGTCCGACCGCTGAATCCCTTCCAAATAAAGCGAGTACGCGCCCGAATGCGCCACATCAATGTCATGCAGCGTAATCCAAAGCAGGCTGGGCGCCAAACGGTGCATCAACTGGCGCGCGATATAAACCGAAAGCTCATCCGGGCTCGCCAAATTGCGCGCGCGGCTCAGAAAATCGCTCACCGAAAGCTTCATCACTTCCAGCAACTGCTGCATCTCGACATCGGTCCCGCCAATAATCGGGCTGTAAGCCGAAGATTCATAGTTGTCGCGCAGCAAGTGGTCGAACGCCTCGCCGTTGCCCGCCGTCAGCGCCGTGGCCAGCAATCGCTTCGGCAGAATCACGCCCGCGCCCAGCCCCGGCCCGTAACCCTTGCAAGAGCTCTCGCCAATGCGGTTGAACCCGTTGCTGGGCGCAATCACCCACGCATCCGTGGCCGGACGCCGCAGGTCCTTGCGAAAGTATTCAAACACCGTTGGATTGCCGGGTGAGACAGCGGCAAAGTTATTGAAGGTTTCGTACACGCCGGTGACAATGCTGGCCGTGGCCACGTAATGGCCCAGAATGCCGCGGTTCACCACCTGCGTGAAAAACGTGGAGCGCGGCGCAAGGTCCTTCAGCATGTGCGGAATGTTCTGCTGGCCGTCCGGCGCAAACGTTTCATCGTCGCGCGCCCCGCCGCCAAACGTCACCACCACCGCTTTCTGTTTCAAAAAAGCCGCCTGCGCGCCCAGCGCGTAAGGCTTCAAAATCGCCCCAGCCAGCGTGGCGCCGGTGGCGTTCCGCAAAAAATCGCGGCGGCTGTGCGAAATCGCTTGCGCAATTTCGCGTGCAGAAGAGGCAAGGCAGCGGGGCACGTCCGCTATCTTATCGAAACAGGCTTTCTTGGTGGCCTCGGAGAGGGTCGAACTCTCACACCCTTGCGAATACAGGAACCTAAATCCTGCGCGTCTGCCAATTCCGCCACGAGGCCGTCTGACCCTCAGTATACGATTCCCCTTCAATTTGCATACAATGAGGTTTTAAATTTCTCTCTCACCAAAGCGCCTCCGGCTGCCATGCCCTTGCCGCGCCCGCCCTTCGTTTGCTGGGTTCTTCTCATCTGTCCATCAGTAGGGTTACTCATGCTCGTTTTTCGCGTTGGATCGGGATGGCAATATGCCGCCACGGCATGTGCCGTCTTTGTCGCATGCGCGCTTTTGCTGCTTGCCCGGCCCGCAGCCGTCTCTAATCTCGACAACAGGGGCTTTGATCTGCTGGCCGCCACAGTCAAAAAACATCAGCCCACCAATCAGGTCGCCATCGTCGACATTGATGAATCGAGTCTGGCCAAGCTCGGCCCATGGCCCTGGCCGCGCAACCGGATCGCCCAAATCATCCAGCGCCTCACGCAATCGGCCGCCTCCGTCATCGCGCTCGACATTGTCTTTCCCGAAGCCAGCCGCGCGCCCGCCGCCGACCAGGCTCTGGCCGCCGCGCTCAGCCAAACCCGCTCCGTCATTGGCTTCGACTTCGTTTTCGACGCCGCCCGCAACCGCTCCACTCAATGCAGCCAAATGCCCAAACCTCTGGTGCTCGCTTTGCCCGGCATGCACCTTCCCGCCGCGTCCGCCATCATCTGCGATCTTCCCCGTCTGGAATCGCAGCCGGCGGGAACCGGATTTCTGAACTCCGTGCGCGACCGCGACGGCATCACCCGCCGCATTCCCGTGTTAGTCACCTATCGCGGAGCCATCTATTCCAGCTTTGCCCTCGCCGCCGCCACCGCCGCTTCCCGCTCTCCGCTTTTGCGCCAGCTCCGCATCGCCTTAAGCGACAACGGCCGCATGCTCCTCCGCTATCGCGGGCCCGCGCGCACCATGCCGCATTACTCAGCCGCGCGGGTGCTGGCCGGCCAGGTGGCGCCTCAAACATTCGCCGGCAAAATTGTTCTAATCGGAGTCTCCGTGAACGGTTTGGAGGAGAACCTGAAAACGCCGCTCGACCCCGCTTTTCCCGGCGTCGAGATGCAAGCCACCGCCATCGACAACCTGATTGCCGGAGACTATTTCCGCCATCCCGATTGGGCTTCGTCGCTGGAGATAGCCGGCATCTTGGTCATGTCGTTTCTCGCCGCCTGGCTGATGTTCCGGCTCCCCGCGCGCATCGGTGTCTGCTGCGTGCTGGCCGCCATGGCGCTGGTGGCTGCCTCCGCTGAAGCCGTGCTCGCCCTCACCGGCGTCTTGGTTTCCCCGGTCCCGCCGCTCTTTGCCGCGCTGGCCGCGCTGGCGGCTTGCGGCGTCCGAATAGTTTTAAACCGGAATCGCAAAGGATCACGCGAACAACTGGCCGTGGCCAACCGCTTCATCACCGGCGCATTGGGAGCCATGACCGCCGTGCGCGATGTCGAAACCGGCCAGCACGTCGTCCGCATTCAGGGCTACTTGCGTTCCTTGTGTGAAGTGGTCTCCGCCAATCCCAAATTCAGGGCGTACCTCACTCGCTCCATGATCGACTTGCTGGTCCAGCTTGCGCCCATTCACGACATCGGCAAGGTGGGCGTCCCTGATTACATACTTCGCAAGCCCGGCGCGCTCAGCCGCGAAGAATTTGAGCAGATGAAATCGCACGTCACCCTCGGCAAAAAAATCCTGGAAGAGGCGCGCCGCCATTCCGGCCTGCGCGATGAAATCTTCTTCCAAACCGCCACCGACATCGTCTATAGCCATCATGAATGGTGGGACGGAAGCGGCTATCCGCTGTCCTTAAGCGGCGAATCCATTCCCGTCCCCGGCCGCCTGCTGGCCGTCGCCGACGTCTATGACGCCTTAATCAGCAAGCGCTCCTACAAGCCGGAACTGCTGCACGCCCAAGCCGTCGACCAGATTCGCCAGGGCGCTGGAACCCATTTTGATCCCGAAATCGTGGCTGGTTTCTTGGCCGTGCAAGACGACTGGCGGCGCATGGCCGAAGCCCATCGCGACGAACCCGGCCTGGCCGCTTCCGCCCAATAATCTACAAACTGCCGGATTCCTTCATTCCAAGGTCGTACTCTCGCGTGGAAGGCGACAGCACCTCAACCACCAGCATCGGATTCAAAATCACGTCGTTCCTGCCGCGGTAGAACTCCAGCTCGCCGCACACCAGCGAAGCATCGGGATACATTCCTTCGTTCGCTGCGGGCGCGAAGATCTTCAGGCCGGAAGTGAATACCCGGCACCCTTTTTGCCGTGGCTTCCCGGTCCAACTATTCGTCAAAGAAGATTTTGGCTGGTGCCGCGCTCGTCGCCATGCATTTTCAGTTTAGCGGCGGCGGCAGCCATCTTCATAGCATGTCTGGCGTCGGCCGCCTCCATGAATTCGATGTGGCGCTGATGGCTGGCAATAAATTCAGCATGTTCTTGGTCTCCAGGTGCGCCATCGCCACCAAAGCGTCTTCCATTTCACGGCGCGCCGCCTCAAGCTTGCCCATCCGTTCTTCATGGTTCCCGCTGCCATTGGTTCTAAAATAGCTCATGAAGTTCGTGGGATCTCTGCTGATTGTCGCCCTGTCTTTGCAATCGCAAACCGCTGACACAAACGCCACCGCCGCTCTCATCGGCGTCCTTCCCGAACTGGCAAAACTGCAAAATCTCCCATCTGATGCAGACCGCTGGCAAAGCCTCGCCCTGCACCAGCAAATCTCCGAACAAGTCATGGCCGCATCCCTGCAAGTGGACGCCGTCATCGCCCAAATCGACAACGAAATCGCCCGCGCCAACGAAATTAAGAGCTACCTGGCCGACCGCCGCGACCGCAAAGTCAACCGCGCCAACCTGCTCAGCGTCATCATCGGCGGCGGCTTCGGCGCAACCAGTTCCGGCCTGCAACTGTCATCAGCCTTGTCCAAGCCCGCCGCCGGCATTGGCATCGGAGCCGGCGTCTTCTCCGCCAGCCTCGCCCTCTACGGAATCCAGGCGCAAAAAGGAGCCGCCAGCCCCTTCGAATTCCAGTCCAACATGCTCGCCCGCTTCTTCAACCGCCCCGCCCTGCCCGACAGCGATTACCCGGAAACCGTCTGGACCTTTCTCAACCAATCCCCGCCCGGCACCGAAACCACGCGCAAACAGCAACTGCTCGACACCTGGCTGCGCGTCCAGCGCATCGATTCCCTCGCCAGCACCGAAAAGATCAGCCGCCTCACCAGCCAGCCTTCTGAAAACCAAAAACTCACCATCGACGACTTCGAAGACCGCGCCGCCATGCTCCAGGACGTCCGCGCCCGCATCTCATTCCTCAAAACGCGACCTGGGAGCCCTGCTAAAATCCCTGCCGCCGGTCACGCTCAAGTGAAACCCTTTATATGGAGAGAAGAAACACCCCGACGCACTATCACTCTAACGAATGCAATTCCGCCCCGGCGTCCGCAGTGAAGTCACAGTCAAAACCGTGAAAGATTATCTCGAAGTCGTGGCCGTCCACCACGACATCGAAATCGGGCGCTGGTGCCTGGCCGTCATGGCGATAAGCACTATGGCTTTTCTGGCCACATGGTTCATTTGGGGTGCTGGACTGCTCCCGAAACTCACCAAAGAAATGATTATGTGGTTCGGAAGAGGAACCCTCGGCCTGGACGGAGCCGCATTCACCACTCTCATCGCCTCCAAATTCAGAAAGCGAAAGTAGCGCTCAATGGCTGAAGACAGGCTCCAGTTTAGCCACTCGCCGCTGAGCCGTCTTCCGGGCATTATCCAGAATAGGCATCGCCAATATCCGATACTCATTCCCAGCCACATCCACCGAAGCGATGGCACGCCCGGTGCTCACCTCGCCGACGCTCCACTCCAAAAGCGTAAGAGCGTTATTCAGCAATTCCTTGTACGTGTCGGCGCCTATGGTTTTCATCAGCGACTTCACATCATCGACGCGTTCGTCTGGCAAATCAATATTCAACCTCATCAACACCTCACACAAAAATCATACCACGCCCTCTCTAATTTCACAAAATGAGGTTTTCATGAGGCATCTTCACCCAGCCGGACTCCGTTTCTCCAGAAACGCCAAAAACTCCTGCGGATTCTTCGTCAGTTCCGGAAATGTCGCAATCACCTTCTGATCCGCGTCCATAATTACGTAAAACGGAATCGAAGCCGTTGCAAACTTCTCATCCTCAAACTTCTGGTTCTTCTCTGATTCGGCATCCGTCCCATCGGTGTACAAATCCACAATCACCATATTGTTCAGCGCGGCGGCAATCTCCGGCCTGGTAAACATATTCCGCTTCATCCAATGGCAATTCGTGCATGCATACCCGGTGAAATTGATCAGCACCAGCTTATTCTTTTCGCGCGCGGCCGCCAACGCCCCATTCAAATCATTCTTCAAAGTTGTCTGAGCCGCCGCTCCGCCCGCCGCGCCCACCACGGTCGAGGCCGACGGCTCCGGAGTAATCGCCTCAATCTCCTCGCCCAGCTTCTGCCCAAACAAACCCGGAATCAGACTAATGGAAAAAATCAAAAACGCGGCCGCAATCAAAGTCCGGCTCACCGACAGCTTCTCGTCGCGCTTCACCCCTTCCATCGGAATAATCCCCAGCAAATACAGCCCCGGCAGCGCAAACAGCACCACCCAGCCAGCCAGAAAAACCTCGCGCGCAATCAGGCGCGTCTGCAAAGCCTGGTCCACATTCACCAGGTACTTCAGCATGAACGCCAGCACCACAAACCCCAGCACCACCTTCACGCGCGACATCCATCCGCCGCTTCTCGGCAGCCTCTGCAAATAAGAAGGAAACAGCGCCAGCAAAAAGAACGGGGCCGCCAGCCCCGTGGCAAACGCCACCATCCCCAGCACCGGCTGCGACCCCTTCTGCTGCACCGAAGCAATCAGCAGCGGCCCCACAATCGGCCCAATGCACGCAAATGAAGTGAGAGAAAACGTCAGCCCCATCAGCAGCGTCGCCGCATAGCCGCCGCCCTGCGACGCGCTGTTCAGCTTCGTCAGCAATCCCGACGGCAGCGTCAATTCAAACGCCCCCAGCAAGCTCAGCCCGAATATGAAAAACACCAGCGCAATGAAGCCGTTCACCCACGGGCTCGACCCCAATTGCACCACGCCAAACGGCCCCGCAATCGCCGTCACCAAAAATCCCATCGCCGAAAACAGCACCACAATGCCCAAACAAAAAACCAGCGCCTGCGCCCACGCCGACGTCTTCTTCGCGCCCTCCGTGCCGCCCTGTCCCACAAAGAACGAAACCGTAATCGGAATCATCGGAAAAACGCACGGAGTAAAAATCGCCGCCAGCCCAAATCCAAACGCCGTCAGCAGGAACGGCAATAACTCCTGAGACGCTTTCGCCGGAACCGCAGCCGAAACGGGAACAGCCGCCGCCACCGGCTTATCCGAAACCAAATCATAGTCGCCCGGAATCGCCTCACTCGCCGCCGCCGCGCCCGCCGCAATCTTCAAATCCGCCTCGGCCGTCTTCTTCACCGGATTCAAGCACCGCGTATCCGAACAAGCCTGATACCGAACATTCACTGTGGCAGGCACCGAACCGCTCGCCCCCGCCGCCGTCACCGCCTCAATCAGAAAAGTCGCCGACCCCGTGTACGTCTCGGTATCAATCTGAAAATTCGGGTCCAGCTTCCTTACCGGCTTCGGACGGTACAAGCTCCACTTGGAAAATGCCGGATTCTCCGCCAGCGTAATCTTGGTGACAATCGGGCCGCCCGCCGGAGTCGTCGGTGAATAAAGATGCCAGCCCGGCTGAATCGTCGCCGTCAGGCTGAACAAAGCTTTGCCGCCGGGGGCAACCGATGCCGTCTTCGCCGTCAAGGCCCACTGCACCGGATCGTCCTTCGCCCAAGCCAGCAGCGGCAACGCCAGCACGCACGCCCATCTCACAAAATTTCGCAGCATACAGTTTTACTGTATCGGAGATGTTTACTGCCGTATTTCCGATGCAACCGCTTCGTCAATCTTGCCGAGCGAAAATTCCTTCGCCACGCGAATCGCGTTCGAAATCGCCTTGGTGTTAGACCGCCCGTGGCAAATCACGCAAATCCCATTCAGCCCCAGCAGCGGAGCGCCGCCGTACTCGGTGTAATCCACCCGCTTCCGGAAATCGGCAAACGCTCCGCGCGACAAAAACGCCCCCAGCTTGCGCGTTGGCGTCTTCACCATCGATTCGCGCAGCATCTGCCGGATCGCCTCCACCAGCCCCTCGCTGGTCTTCAGCGCCACATTGCCCACAAAGCCGTCGCAGACAATCACGTCCACGCCGCCCGTGTAAACGTCCCGCCCTTCCACATTGCCAATGAAATTGACATGCGGCAGCGCCTTCAGCAGCGGAAACGCCTCATGCGTCAGCGCATTGCCCTTGTGCTCCTCTTCGCCAATCGAAAGCAGCCCCACGCGCGGATTCGGAACCTTCAAGATGATGCGCGCGTAAGCGCTGCCCATCACCGCGAACTGCGCCAGCATGCGCGCCGAACAATCCACATTCGCGCCCACATCCAGCATCACCGCCGACCCGCCCGTCACCGTCGGAAACGCCGACGCCAGCGCCGGCCGGTCCACACCGCGCAGCATCCCCTGCACCATCTTGGCCGTGGCCATCACGGCGCCGGTGTTGCCGGCCGAAACCACGCCCTGCGCCTCGCCCGTCTTCACCAGCCGCGAAGCCACGCGGATAGAGCTGTCCTTCTTCGCGCGCACCGCTTTCCCGGCGCTGTCTTCCATCGTGATTAATTCGGAAGCGTGGCGAATCTGGATCGGCAAACTCTCCCAGCCGTGATGCCGGTCCAGTTCTTTGCGAATGGCATCCTCGCGGCCCACCAGAATGACTTTCACGTCAAACGATTGCGCCGCCAAAATCGCGCCTTCAACTTCCGGTCTCGGAAAATGGTCGCCGCCCATTGCATCCAGGGCTATGGTCACCATGTGATCGGTATGTGCTGCTCGCCCAACGTCATAGAAATCTTTGCTGCCACAAGGGAGAGAAAAGGGGACGGACTACTATGTCCCCAACAGAGGGTCTTCCCATGCCGGCAAATTCACTGCGTGGACATAGCTGTCCGTCCCCTTTTTTCGCTGCCCCCTGAGCACCGGGATCGCCCGCTCTAAGCTTCAACCACTTCAATCACTTCGCGGCCCTTGTACTTGCCGCACTTCGGGCACGCGCGGTGCGCGCGAATCTTTTCATGGCAATTCGGGCATTCCGCCAGTTGCGGAATCGTCAGGGCATCATGCGCGCGGCGCGTGGAGGTTCGCCGTTTCGAATGGCGGCGTTTGGGATTGGGCATCTCGTTCCTACTTTCTAATTCCTTCGCGCGCCATCTCGGCGCGCAGACTCTTTAAACTGTTCCAGCGGTCATCCGCCGCCTTCGTCTGGCAGTGGCATTCCCGCTGATTCCGGTTCTGTCCGCAGACCGGACAAATCCCCTTGCAAGCTTCGCTGCAAACTATCTGCATCGGCAAAGCCAATAAAACCACTTCTCTCAGCACATCGTCCAGTTCCAGGCCATTGCCTTCGTAAAAACCCACCTCGACGGCTGTTTCGTCAATCTCGTCTTCCCCGCCCTCCGGCACTTCTCCGGCAGGCATATAAACCAGGTCAAACTGACTCTGAATCGGAAGCTGAATCGCTTCAAGGCACCGGTCACAGACGGTCGACGTCTCAATGCGCAAATCGCCTTCGACGCGAATCTCGCCCAATGCCTGGTTCACCAAACTGGCCGTGCCCTCGGCGTGCAAATCCGATGCCTGGTTCAGCTTGCTGTCAAAATCAATCTTGCCCGCTGGGATGTCCACCTGAAAACGGACGCTTCGTAACTCTAATTCCTGGAGGCTAATGAACACAAGCGCACCCCTCCTTCAGCAGACACACAAACCAAAAGTATAGCAACCCGGCCCGGTGACAAAAGTGAAAAAAATTCTTTCTCCCGCCCTTTCAGCAACTTACACCCTTCAGCGCCCGCCCGCCTGTACGCCCGCACTTTACTCTCACACTGAGAAAGGTCATTTCCCCATGTCAAATTCTGCCTTAAACGCCACCAAGCACGGCTGCTGCGCCGTCGAAGCTCACCTCCTGCCCGGAGAATCCGAAAAAGACCTCCGCAACGTGGAGCGCATCTGGACCGAAGCCTACCAGCCCAAGTCCGACTACCAAAAGAAGCTCGTCACCGAACTCGTCACCGCCGACTGGCTCCTCCAGCGCGCCACCCGCAACTATCTCCAAATCGAATCCACCCTCAACGCCAAATCCACCAATCCGCTGGATTGGACCGAGCAAGAACAGCGAACATTGGGCCGCTTCCTGCGCTACAAAACCGCCCACGCCAACACCATCGCCCGCTGCCGCAAAGCCCTCGACGACGACCGCAAATCCAAACTAAACGAAAAAGCCGCCGCCGAAAAATCCGCCCTGACGCAAGAGCGCATCAAAGTCGCCCAGAAAAAAGCCAGCCCCATCGTCGACTGGAAACAAAAACTCAGAGACATGCGCGCCCAAGCCGTCGCCCTCGGCTACGCCTCACCCAACGATCCCAACCCCTTCGACAAGTAGCCAAACGAACCAAAATTTCTGAAAACCGAAACCCCGGTCTGGCACAACTCCGCCCAAAACTCACCCACCGCCCTCCACCCACCTCAAAACCCGTCCACCATCACCCAAAAATACAGCCGTTAGTGGAGCGGAGATCCCACTCCGCAGTCCAAGCTCCCGGTTGGACTCACCTCCACGCCCAACCTTCGCCTCTTCTCCCCATTCCGTTTCGTAACGCCCTCACCATCCCGCAAAAGGCAACTCATTTTCTTCCGGAAGATGCGTCACCAGCGGCCGCTCCACCCCAGCCACCCGAGCCGCCTCCCAAACCGCCTTCGCCTCCAACCCACGCGCAATCAAACACGACCCACTAAGCGCAACCCATTGACCCGGATACTCACCCGCATGCCGAGCAAGCCACAACATCTCCTCCCGCCGAAAATCCGGCCGCCCGGTTTCTGAGAAATCCGCAATCCTATTCAAGGACGCGCCTCGTCCCGCAATTCGCGTATCGTAGTTCCGCCACGCGAAAGGTTATTCCTCGCGCCAAAGGTGGCAAGACGCTCAATTGCGGCGGCACGCCCCTTATCGGCAATCGGGGGCTCTTCAGACGATTTGAGAGCTTGAAGAATGACGTCCTCAGCATCTGCGAAGACACCGGTTCCCAGACGCCGCGCGATGATTTCCTCTGTTTCGGGAAGATTGATCTGGATTGTCATGAGCGTATTATGGCGCGCTTTGTGCGATTCGGCAGTCGAGTGAACCACGCTCGCAAGCATTGTGGATTCGGGCGGCAGTTGACGTCCATCGCACCCGCATCAGGATTTCAGAATTTTCTCGACATTCTCCCAAACACCGGACGATTCCACAAAGTCGCCCCGCTCCGCCGCGTCGATGCCTCTCTGGACACTCTGGCGAAACCGCAAATCGTCCCGCAAAACCTTGAGGGCCGCTTCCTTTACCAGTTGGCCAGCATTCACGCCATTGCTATCGGCCATTCGGGAAAGCTGCGCTTCTTCCTCGACGGTAAATTGCACTTCCATATGAACGTCAGATTCTCATATTTCATCGCTTCGGTCCACCACTCTCGCACGCCGGAACCTCAGCAATACAATAAAGAGGCGACAATGAAGACCTACAGTTTCAAAGCAATTGTGGAGCCAGACGAAGACGCACAAGGCCAACCAGCCTGGTTCGCCCATTGTCCGGCGCTCGAAAGCCTGGGAGCGGCAGCATCGGGGCGCACTCCCGACGAAGCTCTGAGCAACGTAAACGACATCGTTCGCATGATCGTGCAGGAGTTCATTGAGGCCGGAAAGGCCCTTCCCGAAGGCCCCGCCGATAGCGTGGAGGTCTTTGAGATCTCAAGAGAAGAACCGCGGATCGCCGTCACCGTTTAGCCCCATGGCCATCGATTACGCCGTCCTGCGCACACTGACGGCCCGTGAATTAATCGCCGCTCTCAAGCGAGACGGATTCGAATTTGTCCGTCAACGCGGCTCTCATCAGCGTTATCGTCACGCCGACGGGCGGAGCGTAACGGTGGCGCCGCATGCAGGTGGCGATACATTCACGATCAAGACTCTGAAATCGATGATTCAGCTTCAGGCGCGCTGGACCGAGGAGGATATCCGGCGACTTCGGCTTAATGAGTAGCTGGGGTCTTGATTAAGAAAGAAAATTAGCGGCATGTGCCCACAGCGGCGTGGAAAAGAATGAAGATAATCTACAAGATCACCTACCCGAACGGAAAGATCTACATTGGCAAAGATCTGACGGACAGCATCAACTACTTTGGGAGCGCATCTCACGATCTCATAGCGGCTGATTTCACCCGGGATCAGAGACGAGATTTTACAATTCGGCGAGAGATAATCTGGGAATCGGAAACAGCACCGAACGCGGAAGTGAACCGTAAGGAGGTTGAGTTTATCAGGTTCTTCAAGTCAAACGATCCGGCCATCGGATACAACCGCTGGCCGAAGTTTCGTTAACCACCCCCGCAATTTGACACCCAAACCCCCACCCCGCTATACTAAAGTGTTCGAGTTTTCGATCAGAGAGAAGAAGTCTGTCCATGCGTACCGAAGTTCCGTCCAAGTTCGATATCGTTCGTTCCTGGCACGTGATCGACGCCAGCGATGCTGTTTTGGGCAGGGTGGCGTCTCACGCGGCTATGCTCCTCATGGGCAAGCACAAACCCACCTACGCCCCGTCCATCGACACGGGTGATCATGTCATCATTATTAATGCCGAAAAAATCAAGTTAACCGGCAACAAAGAAACGCAAAAGCTGTACCGTCGCCACACCGGCTATCCGGGTGGCTTGATTGAAACCGGCGCTCGCAAGATGCGCGAAACCCGGCCGCAGCGCATGATTGAGCTGGCGATTTCCGGCATGCTCCCGAAATCCAAAATCGGCAAGCAGATGTACCGCAAGCTCAACGTCTACGCGGGCGCCGTCCATCCGCATCAGGCGCAAAAGCCGGTCGCTCTCACCGTCCCAGCATAAGAAGAAAGGTTTACAGGAAACTCAGTGGCAGCGAAGTTAGTGCAAAAATTAGGAACCGGCCGTCGCAAAACCGCGACCGCCCGGATTTTCCTGAGACCCGGCAAGGGCACCATCACGGTGAACCACCGGACCTTTGAAAATTATTTTGCGAATGAATCGGCCCGCGCCTACGTCAAACAGCCCTTGCTGGCGACGGAAACCGCCGAAAAGTTCGACGTTTTGATCCTGGCCAATGGCGGCGGGGTCACCGGTCAGGCGGGTGCCGCTCGCCTGGGAATCGCCCGGGCACTGATCGAATTTAATTCCGAACTGCGCGGGAAACTGAAGCAGCTCGGATTTTTGACGCGCGACGCGCGTGAGCATGAGCGAAAGAAGTACGGCCAGAAGGGCGCGCGCAAGCGCTTCCAGTTCTCCAAGCGCTAAAACGCTTTCGTTTTTCCATCCAACCTTGCTATCGGGCGGCGTGAATATCCAAGTTCCCGCCGCTTTATGGCGCTAACCCGTGTACAAGTCAGCCCGCGCAAATACCGCTTTGGGCCGCGCAATCAACCCTGACGGCTGGCACGCTTGAACAAGTAAAACAGGAGCTAATTTGCCATCGATTTCGATGAAAGAATTGCTCGAAGCAGGCGTTCACTTCGGGCACCAGACCAAGCGCTGGAATCCAAAAATGAAAGAATACATTTTTGGCGAACGTAACGGTATTTACATCATTGACCTTCAGAAAACCCTGAAGCTGTTCAAAGATGCCATGCGCTATGTCGGTGAGCAGGCTGCTTCCGGCAAAACGGTGTTATTCGTCGGCACCAAACGCCAAGCGCAGGAAGCCATCGCCGAAGAGGCTAACCGCGCGGGCATGTATTACGTGAACCAGCGCTGGCTGGGCGGATTGCTCACCAACATCGCCACTGTTCAGCGTTCCATTAAGCGTTTGAAGGAACTGGACGCCATGGCCCAGGAAAATTCCTACGAAGGCCGCCAGAAAAAAGAAGTCGGGCGCTTGGAGCGCGAGCGCAAGCACCTGCAGCAGAACCTGGCTGGCATCAAGGACATGGTTGGTCTGCCTGATCTGCTCTTCGTCATCGACTCGAACAAAGAAGCCATCGCCGTCAAGGAAGCCCGAAAGCTGGGTATCCCGGTCGTGGCCGTTGTCGACACCAATTGCGACCCGGACGAAGTGGATTACGTCATTCCCGGCAACGATGATGCGCTGCGCGCCATTCGCCTGTTCACCACCAAGATTGCGGACGCCGTTGTCGAAGCCCGCTCCATGGCCACCGAAACCGATTTTGCGGCTCAGGGCATTGGCGGCGAGGAAGAAACAACCGGCGAACAGCCGCCCGAAGAGTATACGCAGTATCTGGACCCCAAATATTTGGAGCAGTTGAATTCGGAAAGTCTGGCTACCGCCGCCGAGCCCGAAGTTCTGCCGAAGAAGGGTCCGGGCAGCGAAGTGGTGGAAGAAGTGCCGGTTGCCGAGGTCGTTGAGCATTAGTCTGTAACAGACTCGTGAATATCAGGAGCGACCAGTCTCTGACGGCTTGGTCGCTCTAGTTATGTATAAAGGTTTTTTGTAGGAAGAAGGATTTTCATGGCTGACATCAGCGCACAGTTAGTAAAACAGCTTCGCGAACGCACGGGCGCGGGCATGATGGAGTGCAAAAAGGCACTCGTAAAAACGAACGGCAACATTGAAGAAGCCGAAGTCGTGCTGCGGACGCTCGGCATCGCCGGCGCCAGCAAGAAGGAATCGCGTTCCACCAAGCAAGGCTTGGTCAGCGTACATATCAGCAGCGACGGCAAAATGGGCGTGATGGTGGAAGTGAATTGCGAGTCCGATTTCGTGGCGCGCACCGAAGACTTTCAGGCCCTGGCCGGCGACATCGCCGCGCACATCGCCGAAACCAAGCCCAAGCTGGTGAAACTGGAAGACGCCACCGAGGCCGAACGCGCCACTTTGCAGGCGCATGAGGCGCTTTATGCCCAGCAATACGCCAAGGACCAGGGCACCACCGTCGGCGAGATGGTGAAAACCAAAATCGCCAAGCTGGGTGAGAACATCAACGTGTCGCGCTTCACCGTTCTGGAAGTCAACGGCACCGGCTCCATCGGCAACTATATCCACGCCGGGGCGCAAATCGGCGTGCTGCTGGAAGTTAACGCCAGCGCCGAAACCACCGAACATCCGGAGTTCAAAACTCTGGTGCGCGATATCGCCATGCAGGTGGCCGCTTCTCATCCGCAATACGTCACGCGCGAAGAAGTGCCGGCCGAACTGATCCAGAAGGAACGCGCCATTCAGCGTGAGC
>Ga0209208_10003602_pt1 | contig 22171 bp, 15 predicted proteins | sample S1TSphfallax_3_FD_187694 | JGI IMG/M metagenome (GOLD analysis project Ga0209208, IMG submission 187694) | Host-associated microbial communities from peat moss isolated from Minnesota, USA - S1T2_Fd - Sphagnum fallax MG (SPAdes) (version 2) | ecosystem: Host-associated > Plants > Peat moss >...
TGTCTATTCCAAACAAATAGATCACAAAGAGGTCCATGAAAGATCATAGTAGAGGAAAATATATATTAAGGCTTACATATGTATGATGTTCACATAATTACAATTTCATCCTAGTTATAGGAGGACTTTTTAAAGGTATCAAATAGGTTTCAAATGTCAAAATGCAATATTTATTCAAACATACTTTTATTTGTTTTTTGATGCCCAATTGGGAAAAGAAACAAAGTCCCATAACCTTGAGACTATATTGGAAGTCCCTAGAACAAAGTATTGTATAAAATCATGAATTTATTTTTATTTTCAAAAAAGGAAGTACTTGATGCTTTAAATCCTACCAAATATTTTTTTTTCTACTTTTTGAAAAACCATTGATTAAGATAAAGAGTTGTTTATTTTATCATGTTTGGACCCATTTATTAAGGATGTCTAAAATTGTGTTATGCATGAGCTATCAATTATGTTGTTCACAATATCATTATATTTGTGTCTATGTAGTTAACATCATATTATTATTAATAGTTCCTTCACTCAAGTGTGAAATGTTCATGTGTTGCTTGTGTAGTTAGAAAAACCCAAGAAAATGATTATGATAATGTACAATGAATAGATCCTTGGGTGGTTTTGCCATGAAAGGTGGGATGACATTGTTGATGAGGCTAGTTGTGTGGCCAAACAACAAGAATGAAAATCTAAGTATTGGAATCACAAGATAAATGAAAGAATTGTTAAAAAGTTTTTAAACCTAACACAACAATGAACCTTCACATAATCTTTGTTCATTCAATACAATTGTAAAGGTTTGTTGACATGGGAGATGCTAAATGTAATCACCATATGCCATAACATTCAAGTGTTCATGGAAATTGTGGGTCAAGAAGTGATGGTTTCATGATGTGTAGAAAGGTATCATCTTTGAATCATTTGCTAAAACATTTTGTTCTTACCAGTGAATGAACTAAAATGATCATAGGGGATGTGTGATTCTTAAGAAGATGATAAAATAGATCTACATAGCCATTGTAGTTCTATGGGTTGAAAGAACAAATGGAGTTGATTTGGCACTCCAAAATATCAACATGAAACACATCATTGTTAAGACAGGGATGGGAGAAACTTAAGTATAAGGGTTTCTTATCAAAAAATGTTGTGACATCTAATGAATATTTGGAGACTTTGTAGCAAAAAACAAATCAAAGAACAAAAAAGGAAGAAAATTATGTAAGGAGAGTAGTTGAGTCACTTCACTTAGTTGAATGAGCAATTCAATGTATGGTTGAAATGCATGTCAAAAGAAACTTCAAGAAATGCATACCAACAATTAAAGGAGTAGAGGACAAATTCCATCACAACTTTGAAGTTGGTTCCAAAGTTCATCATTGGGTACAAAGATGTAAATCTTTGTAAACTTGAACTTTACAACACCAAATCAAGTAAAGCTAGAATTAGGCTAATTAGGGCACATGTACAAGGTCATGTTACAACAAGGTTACAATGACCTACACATAGTAACCAACAACAAATGAATGGGGAGAGGATCAAAATGAAGAAGAGAATGATGAAAGGGGGGATCAAGATGACATGAAAGGAGGGGGTTAATTAAAATGAAAAAGAAGAGGAGGACAAAAAGGTGATGAGGAAAAAAAAGAGGAGGATAAATGGACCTGTTAAAGATGTCAAATGCACTTTGTAGGTTGCATGTTATTGACACATAATAAATTCTTGATGAAAGAAAGAAAAAAATGAACCAAACCTTGAAATCAAAACCTAAGATTGATTGAAATTGAAACAAAAATGAAACCGAGACCATGATGAACGTATTTCCTTCACATGGTTATTTTTAATGAATATGTGAAAACACCCATTAAAGTTTTGCAAAAATGTAATGCAAAAGAACCTTGTGATCCAAAGAGAAGCATGACATAACGACAATTTGGCCTATAAATGCACATGGGGCATTGTTAAAGGGACAATTTTGATTAATGTTTTAGAGAACTACAAAAATAACTATAAAGAATAGTTTTAAAACTATTAAAAATAGTCAAAAATTATTGAAAATGTCTACCAACATGTCTATTGAACAATACAAAATTTATCTATTGAACATTGTTTTTTTGACATTTTCAAAGTGAAAATGAATTTTGATTTTCAATTAATTTATTTTTGGAAATTTGTTTATAAGGGTTATGAAATAGATATTTTAAGCATTCATTTCAAAATATGTTTGAAGAAGTTGCGAACCATCAAAAATTTCTATCAAATTGATTATTAAATTGTCTATTGAATTGTTAACAAACACGACCAAATTGCTTACCAAACTTCATCTTTTATGATGATTTTAGTGGTCAAATTGCCTTTGATTGGGACAAGTGATAGGACATTGAAAAAACAATTCTAACAATTATATGAAAGACTTTTAAAAAGCTCAATCTAAACTTTGTTTAAGGAAGTTATGAATTTTCTAAATTTCATCACCAACATACTAGTATGGTTATGGCACTTGCCAAACAAAGATAATTCTACTATTTTGGTAAAGGTACAACCCTATTGTATTTTGAATGACAATTGACTTTTGATGGGACAATGTCTATTTAGTAGAGGTACTAACCAATTTCAAAATGAAAATTGCCTTTATAGAAAGGGTAATGGTTGTTTCAAAAATGGACAACATTGACTTTTTTCTTAGTATTGAAGGTATAGATTCTTAGAGAGAAACATCATCTCTTTTAATTTTTTTAGACAATCTAAGAAAGATCACCTCTCGAGATGTTTAAAAAGATTATTTTTTTCATTGAAATAAAAAAATAAACTCTACAAAACTTTTGTGTCCATCTTTATAATTTTGTTTTAATTTTGAACTTTGTTGTACACAATTTTTAGATCAATTTGATTGTTGGCCACAATTCATGGTCCTTTTGCAATAAGCTTAGATTAAAGTTTTTTCAACCACTTTTAAAGGTTTGCTTATTTTTGGCAACAATTTTTATAGATTTAGGTGTAATGAATGCAAGCAAAATAATGTGTTATACATATCTTTACAATATTGCCTATTAAATTGAATTTTTTTTTGCTTGTAAAATTGTTTGATAATTGTCCTTCCAATGTAGTGTCCTTAAAAATTCTATTGTTTACTTTTGCTACAAACAAAAGTCCTTTGCATATTTGATTTCACCTTTGTGAATTTTATTTTGAACTAAAATTTCTACTTATTGATCAATGTGCATGGTTGTTTATATGAATCAGTTGTGGTCTATGGCTACATCATATTGTACTTTTAATGTGCAAAATGAATAATACGAACATGTCTTTGTTCCTTCATTGAACTTGGTCATATGTGGAGGCCCTTGCCCATTCAAAACATTGTAACATTTGTAATCAATGTGTAAGGAATTTGACCACCATTATGGGTGAATGATAATATTTCAATTTGTCTTATTAATTTTTTCTTCTTGCCTAATTTTAACGTTTGTCAAAATAGTACCTTCATGTTGACATTCATTGGTGATGTCATTAAACATTATAAAAAAATAATATTGAAATATATTACAAAATTGAGAATGCAAGGGTGCATTTTGTTTAGATCTATTGATCATAGGGTTTTCCTAATTTAAGGGGTTTGATCTCCAATTGTTAATCCCATTTTAGGGTTCAATTCTAGTATTGCCTTTTTATGGGGGTGCTTGTAAAGTTAATAGCATAATTAATTTCGTTTCATCTTTCTTTTCCATTGGTATGGCATAAATGCAACTAGCTCCTTGCACAATCAATTTTGCACCTTAGATGTCTTAAATTGAGATCTAAAATCTTAACATTATATTAAATATTACAAATGTATAAGTTTTTGCTTACTTGGAAACAAGTCAACTTGGCCAATAATATTGCATACATAGTTGGGAAGTGTTAGGCTTGGGAATTATTTAAAATTTACTAAATTAAATTTTTTTCACCTACATGGCACCAATGTATTACCATAGCCTAGGTTAGTTTTCACATTGCTAAATCGAATAAGGTTTTTTTTTTCAAAAAATGAATTCGTTTTTAAATTTTGAAATTATATTATTTTCCATAATCTACTATACTATTGTGATATGAATAGTGAAATTATTTAGAATGTAGCCTATGATAATTATGATGATTTCCAACATGTCAACTTCATATTTTTCACAAAATTTCATTTCATTATTTTGAGGATTATTTAATGACAAAACTGATCTTAGGGTAAGGTAATTCATGCTACTCTTTTTTTTACTATGTAATGTACTAAGTTGCCGGTGTCAAATAACCATTTAAAAAATAACCCCTCCCGCTTCTAAGCCAGTATTGGCTCATTGTAGGCAGCTTGTCTAGGACATGGGCAAAAACTTTGGCTCTAGAGGCAACCATGTTACTTGTTACTTGAAATCCTAAATGAGGTGTTAAAATAAAATGAAATGTTAAATAGGGTTATTACAACAAAAAAACAAACAAAGTGCCCAAATAATGTGTTAAAACCATGTTCATAAGTAGTTGTAGTTATTGCGATTGAACTATTAGTTCATTCCAAATAAATAAGAAAACAAATTCAAACCATCAAATCTAGCAATCCCATTGGCCTTTACAAAAAAACTTTAAGCCTACACATAACCTTACTCCATTGAACATTGAAAATAATGGTCCTTTTTTAGTATTTTCATTGGTCCTTGAAAATTTTCACGAACATAACATACCCTATTATTTTGCCCTACCTAGTCAATTTCGTTGTTGATTAATCCTTAAAATAGTGAAACAAATATTTTTTCAAATATGAATTTGAAGTGTGAAAAACCATTTTAATTATTGCATGTTACAATCTAAATAATTCCACTCCTCCTATAACAATATCATAGTAGATCATGGAAAAAAAAAAACTTAAAAGAAATTTAAAAATCATGATTTTGTGCACATAAGTATGATCCCTTGCCATAAACTTCCTTTTTGAAATTTCTCTCACTAATTAAGATTCAAGCAAAACAATCATTGGAGCAAAGAAATTGGCCTCTAAAGGAAGCTACTATAGGAATATGACAAGGCATTTAGCAATTGATGGCGATTGAAAGGGAAAATGTGTTGTGTTATTATTTTTCTTCTTTTGTTTGTTTTTTTTCGTAAGTTATGAGCATTGTTAGCTTTATTGTTCAATGACGTTTATTGTGTTGTTAGTTTTTCATTGGGAAAATGTTTTGTGGTTATGTTGGTTTTGCATTTCAATTTTATTGAACTTCAATCAAGAAGAGATGCAAGTGCAAAATGTGGACATACCAAGCATTCAGTCCAATAAAAGAACAAAATATTTGGAATCTACATTTGTGTGTGAAATATTTTTCTTTGATTTTGTTGTTTTTTTTTTTGCTTTGAGGCGTTAGGATGTTGCTTTGGATTTTGGGAAGGCTACTTCAATTGATGTAAAAGAACGCCTTTCGATGGAGAACTTTGATAACATAGTCAAGCTCATGAATCTCCCCTTACCTTCTTAGTTTTGATGTAGGGATTAAAAGCTCAAAATTAGTTTATAGTGGTCAAATTCATGGAAGTGATGAAAAACCATACGGGTTTTAAGAGTGGTCAGATGGCAATTCAAGTGTTAATAATGTGTGGCATGTTTTGTTGGTGTTGGGGGATTTAATGTTATTGCACAAAACTATTGAATGAAGGTCTAGAGGAATATATTTAAGAAACATTCGACAACAAAAGACAAGGAAACCAAATGGAGCTTGTAGTTCTAAAGTAATCTCTCACCCCCATTGCACATACAAGAAGTGTAAACAATAGTTGTTTTTTTTTCATTAGTTATTGAAATAAATATTGCAAAAAATTTGGTGGGTGTTAGAGTAGTGGGTTACTCTTTAAGATTATAATCGGAGGGTTGGCAAGTTGGAGACATTGCTAGGAATTTGGCCCCACATTATGATGAGAGTGTTAATTTTGAGTGCTTCATTGGTGTAGTTGAGATGTTTTTTTTTTTTTGGAGTGTTCAAATTTGTGGATGATCACAATATATGTCACAAGAAACTTAGTCCTAATGATGTACATCCCATGTACATTCAATTTTAATATTGAATAAAAATATTTGTATCATTTATAAATGTGTTTCATATAAAGGCATCTTTTTGCATGATTCTGATTTATTTGCATCTTTTGAGCTTGTAACAAGTTGGAGAGGCGGGTTAAGCTACATTGAAAAAAATAATAGTAAAAATTTAAAAAAATAAATTTATAAATAAATTTAAAATTTTAAAAAATTTAAAAAAAATAAATTGACCCTGATTGTGATGGCAATCAAAATTTAGAAATTCAAGAAATTAAAAAAGAAAAAAGAAAAAGTAAGGTATCCAAATTCCAGGTGGTATATTCTCAAGATAGCCTCCACATGTGCACCTACTATTAAGGAACAAGGCCCCTTTTGCCCTTACATAATAAGTCTTAATAATTAATAGTTTTAAGATTCTCATATTGATCATCCAATGTTTTATACCTTTTCTAGTACATGTTCATTGTGATAATTATATTTTCAGATTGGAAGTTTTTTTTTTTTTTTTGGTTCATTATTTTGAGCAATCTATGGGTGGTTTTGGTACTTCGTTTTAAAAAATAAAATTATACTTGTTTTTTTTTACAAACATCACTTGGCTAGACCCAAAGGTTTAGGGTATAGTGAATTTACTTAGGTTTTGGGTTCAAGTTACATTGCGCTCCTCCCCGGAGGTTGTTATGGTAAAGAGCACGGTTTTGATGTTAAAGGAAAAAAAAATTATGGGGGTGAGTAACAAACAATGTGGTTGGGAGCGTATTTTGGGGGCTTTTAATACCCCCCCGGTTCCGGGTATTTGAAAAATCCAGACTAAAAATACCCGTCGGATCTGAGCAATTGAGACACGTCAGATTCAAAGAACAGTCGGTTCTTGGTATTTGGAAATAAAAAGATTAAAATTGAGAACCGTGATCCTACATATATAAAAAAGAGTGGGGCATTCGATTTGGCCTATGATCTTGGATATCAGCTTTGATACCCTGATTGATACCCGAAATGGGGTTTTCGATGCATTTTCTTATACCCGCGGGAATGTTAAACCCTAAACCCTTTGCCTGCTCCCCACTTTGTCCACAACCGAAACCCACCACTTTTTTCTGCAATTCACCAAGTGCAACCCCCCAAGAAGAAGAAGAAGAAGAAGAAGAAGACGAAGAAGGAAGTGTATATCAGACGCTGAAGAGATGGAATGTTACCAAATTTAATTTTCAGTGTTTGAACGATTAGAGAATCTGAGTTGAATATGGATAAAGAAGAAGGGTGCATGAAACCCTAATTTTTGATACATGGTTCCAAACTCTGGGAAATATAACACTTAAAAGCTCAAGCTACCACCTCAATGCTTCTTCTTTGGACATTACGAGCAGGATTGTATTGAAAGCAATTGAAGAAGAAGCACAAGGAGTGGCAGTAAATCTCTGAGCAGGCAAATCAGAAAAGAGAGAGTGAGAGAGAGAGAAAGACAAAGCCCTAACGACTAAAATGTAAACCCTAAGAAGAAGAACACTGTTGAAGAAGAAGAAGCAAGATGTGAAACAAGGAGAAGAAGAAGATAGTGTTGTACAAACAGACAATTCGGGAAATGGTACATTGATCAGAAGAGCGAGCTACCCACAGGGGGTGGAGAAGGAGGAGGAGGCAGCAGCAACAAGCATGGCAACGCAGTTTGGCAGGAAACTGGCATGCGAGCTGATCTTCTCGCACTTTGGTGAATCTGTTCAGGTTTCGATTCTCTGCCATGGGGTGTTCTCTGGGTTTTGCTTTCTTCTTCAATTGTGATCGTCCTTCTCTTTGTGCTCTCTGCATGCATTTAGGGTTTGTTCTGAATCGCTGGCTAGCAGGCTCTTGAGCTTTGCCAGAGGCAGAGGGGCAGAGAAGACATGCAAGCAGTTTAGAATAGAAACCTCGTCCACCACGGGAAAAGAAAACCCCAAAAAGCTTGGAAGACTAGGTCTTTCGTTGTTGCTTCTCAAGTCTAATTTTTCTTCCACTTTTTATTGTTGTGCCCTGCTTTGTTTGTTTCTGGAGCATTTGATGATCTAGAGAGAGAGAGAGAGAGAGAGAGAGAGAGAGAGAAAGGGGGAAAATCCCACGTAGTACTTCCAGTCACTCTTCAAGGCTTTGAAGTTGTCTGGTAGCTCTAACAAGAGCAGAAGAATCCCACAGCTGAAAAGGCTTGGAAATCTTTACCAGGGAAGTAAGTCTGAAGAAGCCATCAGATTTCTGTAGTCTTTTTACAGGCACCAATTTTTGCTGCAGGCATTCCGATTGCTGCTCTGGTTCTTTGTGTTTTGATGAATGCAGGAAAAATTCAATCCACTCTCATGATCCCTAAACCCTAAACCCTAAACCCATGGGGGGGAAGAGACAGACACACAGAGTTCACATCCGCTGACACTAGGGTTTAAGGAGGAAATGGGCTGTTGAATTTGTGGTGGGTTTTTTCTTGGGGTTTTGGGTTTGAATGATGATTGCAGAAAGTATGTGAGAGTTTGGTGTACCGAGGGCAATTGCCACTCCCAGAAATTGCACGCTACACAGGAATGAACATAACCCAGCTTCGCAATTGCCTTCTTGTTCTGATTCAGCACAATTGCGCCCAAGCATTCAAAGTGGAGCATGAGGGTACATTGTTGTTTTCTATGTGTGCTCCTCCTGTTTTCTATGCAGTCCAGATTGTGATTGATTGCTGAGATTATCATGGTGGATTTTTTGGCAAAATAGTAAGGGGAAAATATTCTTTTGTGGGAAGTTCTTCAACCTCAAGTTCTTCTTCCACCTTTATCCTCTCTAATCTGTGGTGACAGGAATCGTTGGTTCCAGGTGTTGGGTCTGCACCTCAAAGGGTATCAACTTCCTACATTGCTTTAACTGACAACATTCTGCACCGTTTGCGCTTCCCAAAGTTTTTGGTACTTGTCAAGGAAGATGTTGGTGATCAGGTATTCTCATAAATTCATCTTTCATCATTCCCAATTTATCTCATGTCTCTGTTGTTTGTATTTGTGGTATATGGTCAAGGAAAAAAGTGGGACCTGTAGATTGAATTTTCATCATGCGGAAATGTTATTTGGCTGATCAGGCAGAGGCCCTCATTGAGGGGCTCCTTGAACATGGACGACTGACATTGGAGCAGCTTATTCAACGGGCTGCTGCACGTGGAGGCAAAGGTAACCATGTGTACTGATTTTGTCTGAATGTTCCATTGATTTTAAACAATTTCTTTGAATTCCTGGACATGGTTGTGGAGTACCTTTTGGCAACATTGAGGAGTAGCAAATGGGTCATGCCGCTTTTGACTATTTTTCTGTTTTGTGTGTTTGAATGAACAGCGGTGGGAGAGGTGGCAACTGCTGTGAAGGATTGCTTTGGAAAGCTGCTGTCTAACCACTATGTTGAGCGTTGCCCAGCACCTGAACCATCTTTGCGTCCAAAGATTGCTGTGGAGCCTCCCAAAAAGACCCCACGTGGTTCTGCAGTAAGCATAGTGGCTTGAACTTTTGGCCTCTAAAGAAGACCACATTGGGGCAGATGCCATGACTAGATAGTGAGTGGCATAGGAGCAAATGGAACTTGGTCTTGCATAGATGTTGTGTTTTCTTTTTGACATAGATCTGCAGCCTCTGAATATAGAGATGTGAAAAACAAAACAAGAGAAGATTTTCTTTCTCTTACAAATTCTGATCAACACCAAGAAATTACAAGGAGCTGTACATAAGAAGATAGTAGAAAATTTTGTGGAGCAGAACTCTGTAATAGCTGTATAGAAGATACCAGTAGCTTGCTATTGTCCTGCCATTATTTGCCTAGTACATGGATACATGCTTTTTGATCCGATGTTTCTTGTAATTACTGCAAACTCTGGGGTCCACTTTGAAGTGCAATTTGAAGAACTTTTGTGATTACATGTAGAAAAAACTTCAGTTTCCAAAACATTTCTGTGGTGTATCTCTAAACAGCGTGGTCGAGGAGCATCTTTAATAGCTGCCAATGGAGCAATTGGAGAGGAGCAACGAGTAATGTCAGCAGCAGCTCCAACAGATGCAGAGAGATTTCAAGTCCCAGTCTCCTTAATTAACATGGGCGGAACAGACATGGAAATGGGTGATACCACCCCTATTGGTCAAAAGGTTAGTGAAGCTTGTTCTATGCTTAAGGTGGAGGAACCACATGTTTTCCTTCTTACCAGTGGATTCTGTACTGACTTTTTCTTTGGGGTCAGTCATACTTCTTCAAACTTCCTCAGAATCCAAAGACTAAGGTTTAACCTGAATGGCAGTCTGCAAGATAAAGTACAGTCCTCTCCTGTGTCCAATTGAATTTTTGGTTGAAATGGGCTGAGCTGTGACAGCTTCTATTGTTGATGCATGCAGAGGAAACGAGAGGCTCTTCAAATGGACACAAAGACTGCTGCTGCTGTGGATGAAAAAGAGGTCCTATGGCGTGTGAACTATGAAGAGTTTATACGGAGGTTGAGACATCAGGTAAAAAAGTACCAAAGCTCAATCTCAAATTGACCCACCCTTTCTGCTGTCCATCACAGATTGCTTCTCTTCACCAATAATGATCTAGACTATGGGAATGTCTGAATGTCCTAAACCCTAAGCACTTGTGTTCCTACTGATCACATCAGCACTGTAAACAACACAGATCTTTGAACTTGGGGGTTCTTGATCAGTTTGGATTGGGAATGGCAGGTGTGTGTGGCTTTCGTGAGATCAAGGGTAGACTCTGTGGCAGGTACAGTCCTGGAGGGGATGCTTGATGCCACGCGCAGGCTTGAAACCTCTGCTAAGCAACACAGTTCAGGTACACAGCTGCAAATCCCCCAAGGCTCTTTGATAAGGTGCAGAAGAAACCAGCATATATTATTTGCCCATATCCACCAATGCCTGCATGCCCAGATTTGTATAGTACGTTAAGGCTTGTAAATCCTCCCAGGCATGCCCAGATTAGTGGGCTAGCCAGTCTAAAGTTTGCTCTCCTTTGACCACCTTTATTTGCAGGATACACACAAAGTTTCTGAAGTTTCTAGGACATTGGCATTCCTCAACAACTGGTTTATGTGCTTAGTTCTTCGTTAAGAACAAGGAAACAACTATGCTTAGGTTTTGAAGAGAAGATCCAGAGGATGCCACTGCATGTCAAACCAGGGGTGAGGTTAAATCAAATTAGTCCAGGTTTACCGATGTTTCCTAGCTTGAGGTTTAAGTGATTTGTTGACAGTGCAGTTCCAGTGTCATCAGACACTATCATGAATAGTGTGCGGAATTTGCCATTGGGTCAAGGGATGACTGTTGAGCGTCTTCGAGTAGGATTGCAACAACTGGCCTCTGATTCAGCTGGTTATGTCTCGAGAGCTGGGGAGAGAGCAGGACTTGCAGAAGGCAATCAGTATGTTGTCAGTATCCACATCCTATATTTAGGGTTTAGGGCTCTTGCACAGGTTATGGTATCTCAGAAATAAGAAGGCTAGAGAACAGATAGGAAGATGTCTATACATGATTTCACTCTGTTTCTAGTCTGAAAGCAGTGTAGGCACTCAGGAGTAAAGCACATGAGATTGGCAAATGAAGCTGCAGTTTTGCAAAAAACTAAATTACTCCTTCACAAGATTTTCCCCAGACTTACACAAAATCGTTGAGCTTCTCCGACAAAATGAGGTGAGATGATACTGATCAAGTTTATCTGAAATTTTTTTGTTGGATTGCAGTTCAATTTTTGGCTGTATCTCATTATCATTACCATGGGACATCTAATGTTGATCATTTGTCTATATGCTTTTTCCCACTGGAACATTGTGTTTTTCTCTGACTGCAGGTTGAAGGCATTGTACTACAGCGATATGGACGGGAGTGTTGCCGCATCTTCAGGCTTCTGGCATTAAAGGGCCAATTAGAACAGAAGCAGGTATGGGTTGATGTATTGATTTTCTAGCATGTGAATGAAGGAAAGAAGTTTTGTATAGTTCTGTGGTGATGGTTCATTCTGGGTTGGTTGCATTACAAGTTGGGAGGATATGCTGACAGATAGGGGAGAGAGCGATGGTGCCTAAGGATGTGAGGGAGTTGCTGTATCAGCTTCTCAAAGATCACTATGTACAAGTCCAGGTGTGTTACTCTCTTGATGTGGCAAAGCTGACACCTTTGCTCTGAAAGGATTTGTATCTTTCCAATGCTCTTGTTCTTGCACCAGTAACCTTTTCTCTCCAATCTTTTTGAGCCAGTAGATATTGAGCTCTTGTCTTCAAGTATAGAAATGACTCCCTTTTTTCATCCTTGTGGATACTACTTTTGTGCTTCCATTTGACTAAGAGCATCTCCACCAACATTCAGCATGTGACCCTGCATTAGAAATCTTGGATGAGGTACAGCAGTTAAATCTAGTGAATCTAATTGAAGACTGCTGTAACCCTGGAAAAATGCACAGCTTTCCTAGCCCTGGGGGAGCCCTGGAACTGTCTAATAAACACAGTCAAATCATATTTATTGACTGTTTCCTGTTTCTTATTGGTTAGATGGTTTGGATTGGTCGAGGTGGTTGCTATTTGTAGTCTCCCACCTATTTGCAATCCCAGTTTCGGTTTTATGAGTGGGGTTGGAAAAAAGTAACTATAACTTTGATGCGAGAAATCATCTAGGGTCACATACTGAGCACTGCTGGAGATGCTCTAAGAGCAGTTATGTTAAGTTTGTGCTGCAGAATTGTAGGATTCTTGTCATATCTGGTCCTTAGAATTAGTTTTGAGAACTCATCTTGGGAGATGGACATTGGGTAATGAATGAAAACAAACCATGCAGGAAATTGCCAAAACCACAGAGCATGTGGCAAGCAAGTCAATACATTTGTGGCGGGTCAATATGCGAGCTGTATTACATCAGGTGCTGGATGACATGTACCATGCTGCATCCAATCTGAGTCAACGACTTGCCCATGAGCTTGAAAAAGAGCAGGAGGTAAATGACACAAAGAGCATAGTGCAGTTCTCACTTACCTTCCCATCATTTGCTATGTTTCTTCTGTGCAATTTTTAAAAAAAGGGGGTAATAAGTAATGCTGAAAAAGCAGGCTTGGTGTCAATTCATGCTCATTTCTTTCTTTATCTTGATAACCTCCTTGCAGGCTCTTATTCTCAAATCTGAAACATTTGGTCTTTTTTTCTTGATAGAAAGAGGTTGTGTACAAATGGGAAGCTAATAGCATTTTCTGACTTAAATGGACAGGTGTTAGGATTGTTGCGACAAATTGATACAGCAAAAGCTGTGGGCACTGACATTCATGTTCCAAATGTGAACCTAACAAACACCCAGCAGGAGCATGTGAAGCGCATTTCACGTATTACAACGGTTTTGGAAGCATCCTTGTTAAAGTTGGACGATGCCATCTTACTTTTCCATGACTTTTAGATTGTGTGATTTTGAGTTCATTTTCAGAGGCCCTCTTAATAAAGCTTGTTGATAGACTTTTTTCCCCCTCTTTCACAAGAAACAAAACACTTTCTCCATTCAATCCAATTCTTCCCAACAGAAATCCCTTGAAGAGAAAGCAATTTTTGCCAGCAAAAACAAGGGGGATTCATGCTTGCAAAAGTTGATTCAAATACAGTAAAATCTGCTGAAACAAAAGTGAAATTTCTCAGTGTAACAACATAACACCTGTAGATCACTCAACCCAAAGAAGTAATCAAGACAGTCATTGGGTTTGTCCATTCTTCTCAACCACACCCAAAGGAATTTTGGTATACAAAGGAATTCATAGTAGCACAGAGAAAACGCTTTTCTTTTTCTTTCTTGGAAGAATTTGTGCAAGGATTCTTGCCACCAAAGAGAGTGAGATTCTTTACTGGTTCATTCTTTTCCCCCAGGATTTGTGGAAGGATTTCTTCAGTGAGGCAGCAGCAGCAGAGACAGCCAGTCTCCTTTGCAATTAAGAGAAAACCACCGATCATCCTTGCAACCCAAATGTCTACTTCTGCCCCTCGATGCGAGTCGGTCATCCTGGAGGAGAAATGGACGTTAAGAATAATAACAAAGACATAGAAAGTCGCATTCTAGGGTTCGGGGGCAGCAAGAGAAAGTAAGAAGGCAGCAGTTGGGAGGGGAAGAAGAAGAAGAAGAAGAAGAATAGATTTCTATAAACGTAAGAGGGAAAAGGCGAGCGCAGTAACGAATAAGGCATGGCTTTGGAGCTCGTATTGGGCATCCTTACCTTCTTGGCAGTGGCTGCTCTTTTGGGTATCTTGATCTACCAGGTAACAAACAAACAAACCATCGAACCCACCCTTTCCTCCTGTTTTCTTTTTTTTTTGTGTCTGGGACCGTGGTTTCAGTTGAGACCTCTCTGACCTTGATTGTGTCTCTTGTTCAATGTTCAACGTGAATTGGGAATCCCATGTTTTCTCCCTGAATGTCAGCAACAGGAGTTTTGTGTTCTGCAAATCGATCATTAACAAGACTCTTGTTCATTGATCATCAAGAAGACTCCTTGCTCCTTACTCATTGCTCTTGCTTGTGTGTGCAATTATGAGTATAGTTTTGGTTCTGATTAGGGATCCTGTAAATTCAGTTGACCATATCGGAAGAGTGAGTAAGTAGCTATGTGAGATGCATAAGGGGATGTCAGCTCTCTGCAGATGAAGGCATTCTTCTCATCTTAAGTTCTTCTCATATGTGACAAACACTCTGCTTTTATCTGGCACTACAATTCAAGGGTTTGGGGTTTACCCAATTCAAGGGTTTAGGGTTTACCCTAAACCCAAATGTCAGACCCATCAGTATATGAAACTACTTTTTAGATGTTTTCTTTATCATCATGATGCTTCATGCTTCTGTTTAGCATTCTAAAACAGACTTCAGCAACGGTATTCTTCATGGTTCCTCAGTAAATTAATTAGGTCAGGTTTGAGACTTCTGTTACCCTTCTCCAATAACCATTTTGTGTTGCAATCTATCTGTGTTGGAAGGTTGTGTGCGCACGTGTGTGTTGTGTGTGTGTGTGTGGATGGGCCTTTTTCTCGAGGCATCTAAATTGGAGGGAAGGTTTGGTGGTTGTTTGGCAGTTAATGTGTTTATCTGATTTGGAGTTTGACTACATCAACCCTTTTGATTCAGCATCCCGCATCAACAAGCTTGTGGTTCCAGAAATTGCTCTCCATGTTGGATTATCATGTCTCTACCTTGTCTTTGGCTACTGGCTCATATTTCTGATCAATGTCCCTCTCATATACTATCATGGCCGCTTGTAAGTTGTCTCATATACTACTGCATGAACCAAAGCAAGTTAATGTGTTGTGAAGTAGATCAGGATTGGGGGTTTTTTTGTCTCTTCAATTTTGCCTGTAATTGCAGAAATAATCTATCTGGAAAGATCAGGCAAGTATATACTTTCACATATGTTTATGCTGGGGTTTTTTTTTTAAAGGACACATGGTTAGACAGTGTGCATGTAAATCAACAACCTTGTTTAGGTTGCCGCATCATTAGGTGTGATTGGCATTATGGTAGTGCAGAGCACTCTTCTGTTTTCTAACAGAGTACCACACTTTCTGGAACAGTAGTATTTGCCAAATTTTGTATAAAAGGAACATTTCCTGCATCTGCATTTGTGCACATCATTGTGCTATTCTGTATGATGAAATTAATTAAACTGCCAGTTTTTTGGAAATTTGGTGATCTCCCTTCTTTAGTCTTGGATGCTAAAACATGTGGTCCTTATTGTTTTTCTTTGGTTTTTTGGGGGTCAGGTATTTGGAACATCGGCACTTGGTGGACGTTACAGAGATTTTCACTTCACTAAACCGTGAAAAGATGTACCGACTCATAAAGCTTGCCTTTTATATCCTCCTCTTCTTTCTTGCCATCTACAGGTCTGACCTCACCCTATCATAGGAGTTCCTTGTTATCTGCTCTCACATTATTGCTGGAGTTTGCATTTGTTTGCTATTCATAATTCTAAGTTCCATCATGTTTCCAATTTTCTAAGGTGAAGTAGTTATGTTCTGAAAGAGTTTCCTATTGGATTTGGGTTGGCAGGTTAGTGGCAGTATCAGTGCACGCACTTCTAGATAATGAGCATGCAGGATAGCATTCAGCTGGATTTTCTGGCTTTCTTTCACATACACGACTTGGGCCCCCAACCAATTTTCATGATGATTTCTTTGCATCCACACCCAAAGCTTCATTGTGCCTTGTCACTCAAGGATGCCTGGAGATCTTGTGTTTCCCTCTAAAGTTACATCGCAATGGGTTCTTGGACATTTAAGGGCTATGAATTCAGGTTCCAAGTTCCTTGCAAATTAGGCATGGAATTTAATCATGAGTTAAGTTGTATTGCAGACCACCAACAAGCAGCATAGGACCTTAAACTCTGTGTACACGGTGGTGCCCAAATCATGATCCCATTATATGCTACCCCTTGTTTATGATTGGCATCATGGAGTTTAGCCATTGAATTGAAACTGGTTTCATAAATCCCCCTCAGAACAGAAGAAGCTGGAGAACTTGTCTGTTGCAGGGGAGGGTCAGTGCTATTAGGCATGCAACAGAGCTCTATTGTTCTATCTAGCTGCTAAATTCTTTCTAATCACTTTTTTCCTTTCTTCCAGGCTTTGGGAGTGAATGACATCTGAACATTCTTAGTTATGACTGTTTGGTCTGGCACCTGACTTTTCAGGTGATAGATCTTCAAGTCAATCCGAAGTCAGTCCAGATTGCTCAATTTTTGTAAGCAGTTTGAAGGGTTCTATTGCATGGACTGGTGATATAGGGTTTGTCTATGAGCTTTACTTATGTCAAGGTGGGATCTAGAATGGGAATACAGGTGCTAAATATTACACATGAGGCTCAAGTAGGGAAGTTCTAGTTGGGACAAACCCGACATTGTTGGGAACGTCACAAGAGTCTTTGTCCAAAAGAGGTAGTGTCACATTTTTGAGGGGGTAAATTCAGTGTACGAATTGGACATTGTCGGGAAGGCCACAAGAATCTTTGTCAAAATGAGGCAACCTCACATTTTTGTGGGGGTGGATTCAGTGTACAAATCAGATCTGCTGTAGTTTGTGCGTGGAGAAACCATATCAAATTTACAATAAGGTACAAGGCAAGGGACACCTATAGAACTGAGCAAACGGTTGACTATGTATGTGGTTAAGGTTTATGCCAGTGTTGTGGTATGTAGGCCTGAGCCTGGTATCAACATTTGTAGCGACACTGGTTGCAAGGACTGTACAGACTGCCAGTATGAAAGTCTTTAGAAGGTACCCAAAACCAGGACCAGGCTAGTATCTTTGAAAGGCAATACCAGACCAACACACCATGTGTGATTGGTGCTGTATAGGGCTCATACATGATGGGGTTTGTAGTTAGAGCACTAGAGGGTTAGAAAACTATAATTTGGATATTCTTGAAGGTATTTCAATCTCTTGTTCAAGGGTTGTTTGCTGAAAAGTTGTCTTCAGAAAATGGGTGTTTTCATTATGCAATTTGGTGTGTTTAGAGTCCTTTGTTTTGTTTTTTGTTTTTGGCAAGAGTTCATGGTGAAGATTATGAAGAGTTTCAAAAGGGAAATAAGTTGTAATGAAAGATATCAAATCCAATTTGAATGAGGGATTATTAGTCGTGAATCTTTACGGATATGAATGAGTCAACATTGGGCGTAGTGGGTTCATTCATTCTTCGGTTTATTTATTTTTCTGGGGATATAACTTAATTTGCACTTGAAGTGTAATCACGTTGGGACTTTTGTGAAGTTGTAATTGGGTTTTGGTGCGACTTTTGAGAAGATGCTAGCATGTGGATATGTGCAATTGTGAGTTTGGATTTTGAAATGACTAAGGCAGATCCTTCATTGTTATTTGTGACCAATTGATTTCTTATTGACCTGGGAGTTCAACTTTATCATTTTGTGTGAGTGACTTGGGTACTTCTTACAGATTTGGGAGTGCAAAAGTGTTGGTTTATGACAACAATGGATTTACAATTACCTAGTGATAGTTTCATTACTATTATAGCTAACATGATCAATTCATATAAGAGGAGACTTTGGTGAAGGGGATGAGTAAGTGGGACCCTTTTCTTTTGCCCCCATGAAGGGTGATTGGGATACCCCAATAATATGTCAAGTAGTTGAATGTGAATTTTTTAGAAAGCATGCGTGATCATTTTCCATCCGTGTTGTTTTGTGTTGTATGACGCACTATGAGAAATCTCTTAGTGTATTTGGAGGGCACCTTACACCCATGAATATCCCTTCTAGAAAAAAGACCTAAAGAACATTATGCCTACTCCCCAAGAGTGGGACGGGATCTTATGCCTACTTATAGGTGTAAGATCCCTTCCACTCTTAAGGACTTAATAGATTTAACATCCATCCCACTCTTAATGAGTAGGTGTAAAAACCCTCCCCTTTCTATGCCTCGTGACCTACACATGTTCAGGTTCATGATAACCTTTGCCTCATGTTCAATGAAGCACAAAACCTCTTGCTAGGTTGGGGACATTCTCAAAATTTTGCCCAGGGATGGGGACACTCCCAATTTTTGAGAATGCTCACACCATACAGTTTAAACTTGCAAATTTCAAATAGGCTCATTTTAAGGTGTTGAGAATACTTTTAGTGATTTGCTAAAATAAGCAAGTGCCAATTGCAACATTATGTCAAGTCTTTAATATAAGGAGTAACAATATTGAGAGATTGTTATGTGGTGTGTTGGATTTCTATGGTTTCTCGTAGGTGTGCCGGTGAATCTAGAGTGGTAACATCCTTCAAGATGTGGGTTAACTAAGATTGTAAGCATTGTTTGTGATATGGAGCTAGTGTTAGATCGTCTATGTATGGTAATATTCTTGAAAATATGAAATTGAAGAGTAATTGCGAAAAATGGCAAAAGTGGGCATTCAAGAGATCAAAGACAATTCTTGGCTCAAGACATTAGTTTTGACTTGATCATGCATAACTTACAATTCTTGGCTCAAGACATTAGTTTTGACTTGATCATTCATAACTTACTAATTACTTAAACCCTAAACCTAACCCTACTAAAATTTGGAAGGGTCTTTAAAACCATGGGTTACTGTTGTATGTCTCTAAAAGTCAAAATTAAATCAGTGTGAACACACTAAAGGTTCTGGACAAAATGGAGAGAGTTTGATTGAAATTTGAAAGAGCTAAAAGTAAAAGAAAATTGTATCTTGGGTCAAGTCATAATACCAGTTCTTTAAATATATATATATATATATATTATTTTATTTTATTTTCATTGGTTTGACAAAAATTTGGGAATTTTTAATTTTTGCAGTGTAAATTTGACTATTTTGGCTATTTTTTGGGGAAAATCACAAAGTTTTTGATAAAACAAATTTTCCTTAAAAAATGCCTCAGTGCTTACATGCCACTGCAGAATTCTGGAGGCTTTGGTTTGAGCATTTGACAAAAGGAAAATTAAGTGTAGGGTAATGCCCGGGCACTTAAACCCTACACCCCAGACCAGGGGCAACTTTTTTGTGTGATGGATGGATGATAAATGTTTAGATGCCTGGATGAAACAAAGAACTAATTATCTCATCCCATCAAGTGTTTACAGAAGTTGGGGTTGAATGGTGAGCTAATTCTTTTTGTGTTTGCATTCAAGTTTGGTTGATACTCGGTACCTAGAATTCAGAGTGAAAGCACTAAAAAGCATATGAGTTTTTAACCAGCATCAAGACTCAACTTCATGTGTGGGGTTGATCTTAGCCCAAGCCATGGAAGTTCAAAGTCCATGTGAGATGGTCATATATTGTGAGATTTTGTGATTGAGGCCCACAAATTTACCTGTGTGTTTGGATGGGTTGTATTCAGAAACCAACTCTCATGGATGAATGAGTTATGGATGAACCTCAACTGAGTTAATATCCGGTTTCACCTTGGTAACCCATTTTGTGAGAAGTAGGTAGTATAGATAAGGAGATAGGCAAGAAAATAAGTAGTTGACTAGTAAGTAAGTAGACGGTTTCAACATGGGTAAGGGTTGTTTTTTCTATTGGATGTTAACATCTTATCAAGTTACTTATACCAAGTTATTTTTATTTTAGATATTTAAAAGTTCCATGCATTTAACTTTTTTGGAACTATGGGTTACTTGAGTTAAAGTTGAATAAGTAAAATACATGTGATGTTCATCCTAGTTAGGTAACAATAACATGTACATGGAATGATGATCATGTGCTTGTGTTGCGTGCAATAATAAGGAAAGTAACATTTGCATGTAAGATGTTCACTTTCTGTTAAGATTGGGTCAGAGTTTGCATATCAATTATAAAGTTTGTAAGAGTTTATGTCATCCCAAGGTTGGGTGAAGAGCTCGTTTGTAAATCTATGTTTTACTCATCTTTATTCTCTTATTGATCAGCTATATCAGTTTTCAACATTTACTACCTACTCAAACAACCTCCTTGAGATTGAGCTAACCAACTTAAAATTGAAAATGAAGAGAGTTTCTAGATTTTCAATCATCAGAATTTGAAATTTTTAAAGAAAACTCACCAGATTTTTATGCTTACTTCAGGTAGATAGCCAAAAACATATAAGAATTTTTTTAATTTCATATTTCTTATATTGCCAAATGTTGGCTAAAGCTTGTTGAATCGTCATGTGATTGATCACCACTTTGGCTACGTCACAAAATTGACCAAAAAATCATAACCTAATATGTGCACGAGCATACATACCCGTGAGTGTCTTTTGGTCAAATTTCATGAGAAGGTATTCCATTATGAGGGTGTGTGTGCATTCATTATGAGGAGTGAAGTTTGGTTGTATTGTATGTGTTTGGTGAGTTCTATTTTGAGAGGTTTTTCCCAATTGGGTTACTACTCTAAAATCCATTAGGGTAAATCGGCCTATCACCAATCACATGCCTATGACCGAACACTTTGTCAGATCTTTTTCAATTCTTCTTCATTTTGAGTGATTTAAAATGTTAGAAGAGCACCTTCTCAAGCTCTACAAATCATCTTTTTGAAATGCAAAACCAAAAGACCACCCAAAAAATAGTAGTAAAGAAAATTTTAAAATTTTAAAATTGCAAAAACATAATTTTTCTTCATTTTGACCCCTCCTATTTTTAACCTCATAACTTTCTTATTTCTTATTAGCTTTAAACGATTTAAAATGTTGTAGGAGTGCCACTTGAAGTTCTATAAATCATCTTTCAACTTTAATAGCAACAAAAAAAACATAGAAGGAATTTTTGGGGTGCTCGAGAACGAGCTTTTGTGTGTTTGGTGGTTTGTTTTTCTGAGTTCTTAACCCCCTCTACTTTGGAGGGCCATAACTTTCTCAATTGTATTCCATTTTTGACGTATTTTAGTGCGCTAGATGCATCAAAAGGAGGGGTTCAAGTTTTGTTTGGACACTGGAAACAATGGAGACCTACCCTTGGATCCAGCCTGCCCTGATCACTTAAGTGTCCGATCACCGACCGGTTAACCCTATAAAGTATTCAGATGAAATGTAAAAAAAAAAATCAAAAAAATTAAAAGATTATATACTCAATGTGACATAACTGGGATACAAAAAAAAGTTGTGATGGTAGACCGTGTCAATGGTTATATGGATGATGGGTTTTGGGTTTTGGCGTTTGTCGTGATTCCAAAGTCGGAAGAAGAAGAAGAAGATTACTCCAAAATTTGCCGACCAAGCACAAGTGGAAAGAACAACTTGTCGGAGAGCGAAACGAAACATTTTGTCATTACGACTCCTTTTGGAGTCAGGACTCAGGCCCGCAACAATCATCATGGGTATCCATCCTAATATATGTGCCCAATAACCATCACGGGTAACCTTAAATAGGTAGGTAACCACCCTAATATGTACCCATGCATCCTCTAGAGACTACATGGGATCCCCTAGATTTAGGGTTCACACTTCACACTGGTGTTGGACGGGTATATAGATTACAACCTGGGTATATAGTACTATCCAGTATGAGTACTGGGATTGAAGAACATACCCTCCGGGTATGAACTGAGGCAATATGTTCACAAGGAGATCATTTTGTTGGAATTTGTTGGGTTATTAGTTTTAAACTAGTGTTGGGCGGGTATTAGAACTTGCACCAAATCCCACGCCAGTTGCTAGGGTGGTTTCTTA
>Ga0209208_10003603_pt1 | contig 22164 bp, 14 predicted proteins | sample S1TSphfallax_3_FD_187694 | JGI IMG/M metagenome (GOLD analysis project Ga0209208, IMG submission 187694) | Host-associated microbial communities from peat moss isolated from Minnesota, USA - S1T2_Fd - Sphagnum fallax MG (SPAdes) (version 2) | ecosystem: Host-associated > Plants > Peat moss >...
TCCAAATCTATGGATTCATGCATTGTTCTTTTTATTGCCAAAATTTGACCTCAAAAGAAAAAAAGATTATTTTATTACAAATTTTCAATTTAAAAAATAAAAAAATTACCAAATTCTTGAGGAAATTTGTTTTCAAAGAAAATTTCACCACATAATATTGACACAGTTTTAAGACTTTTGGGGCAATGTTTTTGCCAGATTTCTACAATTTTTTCAATTAAAAAAAATTTGATGCTAAATATTTTTTTGAATTGATTGGTAATGATGTTACATCAAAAAATTGAAAGAAGAAAAAAACATTCAACCCATGGGCCATGACTATAACATCTTAAAACTAATGTCCCTTAATGCCCAAAAACTCTTTTTGTTTATGATATCTTACAACATTTTACTAATGTTTAAACATTCATAGTGGCCATTTTTTTAACCAATGCAATTGGTTGATTTGTCATATCTCCCAACCAATAATCATGGTTTGGTATCATGTACATTAATGTGTCATTGCTGATGTGATTTTGTTTAGTTTGGAACCTTTTTTAAAGATTACACTCATGATCAGTAATTTTTTTTCCAATTTTCTCATGTAGCACCATTGGTTAGCATCCCAACAAAGATTTAGCATTAAATGGCAACATGCCAGGCAAAGCAGTAGATTTTTTTTGTATACCTGCTTTTATTTTGCCACTCACACTAGGAAGGCTTCCAAATCTGGCAAAACCAGCTCCAAACTTTTCTAACAAAAGTATCCAAAATTTCAAGGAATCTATGATAGAATATTCTTTAGAAAGTTTTATTTTTCACATAAACCACTACTCATGATCATAAAATTTATATTGATAAAAATCATTACAATTTTTTTTCATGTATAATGATTTTAAATATTAAAATGCATTTTCTACCATTATAGATTTTTTAAAATAAAAATTTATTTAAAACATTTATATATATATTTACAATGTATACATCATAGGTATAAATAATGAAAGTGGGATCTAATGCAAGTGATATCATAATATTTGAATATTGTAAATAAACAATGAATCATATGTAATTATAATTTTTTTGAATTGACATTGTATAGCCTTGGATTAATCTAAAGATTTTCACTAGCAACAAGGTTATTGTATATGTATGTATTTATGTAATATTTTGGCATATTGTATTTTGGAAAATTTCAAGTTTTAGAGCTTACAAAGGCTAGTGTACTAATGGGATGAGGACAAAGAACCAATTTCATTCACTGCATATGACTGCATGCTTGAATAGTTAAACTAATCCACATAAAGCTAGGTAATACCTACAATTGCTTTAAATTTTTATATGTTTCAATGAACACATCACTGTTAACTGAAATGTATTTATGGTTAAATTTGAACGATTTGTAATTTGTCATCTAGGGTGATCATGTATTTATGATGATTGAAACATCATTATAGACCCAACTATATATTAAAATCATAAATCGCATGGGGTGTAGTGATGTTGTTCCCACGTTTGCATATTTTTTCATGCTCATCTTTCATGTTCTTGAATAGGTAATTGTAATGATAAAATGAAATATCTTGGAGTTTGGTAGGAATATTTTCATTTTTGGAAAGAAATCACTCATTTAAAACCTATGTTGGAAAGTCAAATTATGTGATTTTTAATTCACTTGAACTAACACAATGTTACAATGAATAATAACCTTCCCAAATTGATAAAAACCAATGAAAGATACTCTCATAAACCTATTGTAGATAGGTTAATTGTGTGCATGCTTTATGAATATGAAACTACCAAAAGCTGGTTAGTAACACTACATGGATGACTACCCATTATAGAGTTAAATGTTTGCAATACGAAGTATATTGTTAAATTTGGCTCGCAAGTAAACTTGAATCAATTTACAACTTCATTTCATTTTGTTTGTTCAAAAAATTCACACATGAAGATTCCATTGTGAATCTGTTTCACTTGATCAGTCTTCAAGTTGATTTATGATATGTGATGGTTTTTCAACTCCTCTTTTTGTTCCCATTGAGACATTCTTCCTAACTTCACATCGTGTTTAGTCATTTTGAATTTATTTGATTTTCATCATTTATTTCTAGAACAAATCACAATTATTCTAGGCCTACAATTTGAAATCCAATTGATCACTTCAAGCTTCATTTGATAGTTTTTTTTTCATACATAAGTCAATTGTAACTAATATATGCATGGTGTTGAGAACAATTCAAAAGGCACCCTTTGGATTTATTTAGAGTCTTGGGTTTCAAGTGGCCCATATGTATGTGTGTGTATGTAATTCAAAAACATGTATTTCAAAATAATTATTATTTCAATATCTTTCAAAAATAACATGAAAAGGCACTTTAATGGCACATGTTAATGTGTCTTTTCATGTCCATGTTATCTATTAATATAATCAAATTTGAGATTAAACATAAACAATGATGATGTTGAGCCCACCTACATGGACATCAAAAGGAACATATTATATAATTAATATTGTGCCATTTCATGTTCATTTTATATAATAAAATCAAAATTGAGATTGATATAAATAATGATGAACTATTGGAAACAATATGTGAACATATGAGGGAAATAAAAAGAGCTAATAGGGTATGTTATTAAATTGATAAACTTCCATCTCCTTTATTAATATTCTTACCTCTTCCTCACATATTGGAAGTGAAGCTTGAATTAAAATTTAAAGATTTATTTAACTATTAGAATACAATCTATAAATCCAAAGCATTTTCCCGAGCCAAAGGATTTTGGTCATTAGCATAATTAACGTGTGCCTACGTAACAAATGGGAATGCCCATTTGTCCAAAACTTGTTGGAATTCATTTGAAAATTCCAAGTCAACGAAATAACATGCATCTTGTTTTACCTAGGACCAAAATTTGTGATCTCAATTTCAGCACTATTCTGGTTATTCTTGTTTGGCATCAGCTGAAATAGTAAGTGGCTGCTTTCACTACTTGATCCATCCATGCAAGAGGCTTGATGTTTTTCATATATATTTGTTTGAAGTTCAAATTCTCCAAAGGCAACTTCAATTTCCATTTCACCTTGTAGCATCAACAATACATGTGACATTAATGGACGTCTTCCTGGGTCTTGTTGCACACATAAGAGTGCAACCTTGGTAACTCGTTGGAGTTCAATTTCCACTATAGTGTTGTTTAGTTTTTGGTCAACTAGGTTAATCAACATATTTTTTTCATGTAAACTCCATGCCTGCCACAAATTTGATATCAAATGTAAATTTTAGATTGTTGAATCATTGATAGGCACACGAGATCTCAAAATGATAATTAGTTTTTTGAATCATTACATCAAGATCATTATGAACCAATTTCATAACTATATAGAACATAAAATTACATAATTGAGAAGAAATAACTCCTCCATATGCATTTCAACTTGTTGATAAGCCTTTCTTATTATCACAATTGAGTTAAAATTTATTAATGAATTGAAAAAAATGATGAAAATGTACATACCCATTTTACAAGGTACATTTCCTCTCGTGGCAAGGTGTCATCAATGCTTTTCCTTCCACTAATGATTTCAAGTAGAAGAATGCCAAAGCTATAAACATCTACCTTTGTAGTGAGTTCGCCCAAAGATGCATATTCTGGAGACAAATATCCACTACAAAAACAAGGAAATAAAAGTCAATAGTTATGATTTTTCAACCTTGCAATTTGGAAGCTTAGAGGGGTTAAATAACATGCCTTGAAACGTCTTTAGGACAAGGGTGGTCTTGTCCTTGCATCCTTGCCAATCATGGAAAATGGTATGGTTCTAGGGAACTTAAATTTAAATTGTGGCTTGAATGTTGTTTAGGTTCAACATATGTTCTTGGGACTTTTTCTCCATAGCCCATGTTTGTTTTATGAGATTTTCAAAAATTTAACAAATTGATAACAAATTTGCAATAGGATATATTGTTGAATAATATGTTGTTCATGTTTGAAAATTGAAAGATTTATCTAAATGCAAAAGATTGAGCTTGTAACAACTTACAAGGTTCCAGCAATATATTTGGTGACTATGTGAGTTTGGTCATTAGGGAATAATCGTGCCAATCCAAAATCTGCAATCTTTGCATTCAAGTTCATATCAAGAAGAATATTGGTTGGTTTGATGTTTCGATGTATAATACATGGATTTAAAAATTCATGTAAGTAAGTCAATCCATGGGCAATATCCATACATATGATAAATCGTCTAGGCCAGTCCAAAAATAAAGTATGATGTCCTTGATAATCTGCAAAATATAACATGTGAAACTTGATTGATTGTGGGTTGATGATGATGGGAAAATATTTTTAAAAATCTCTAATTATCTTTTTACATGTAATTGTTTGTATTTAAACTTGAGTCAAGGTTTAGTTGCCCACCATGCCATAAAGCTTCACCAAGATTTTGATTTTCAACATATTCATACACAAGATAACGTTGAATACCATGTAAACAACATCCCTTCAATTTCACAAGGTTCTTGTGCTTCACATCGGTGATAGACACAACTTCATTCAAAAAATCATCAATGCCTTGACGAGCTTTTGTTAAACTTTTCACTGCCAATTTTGATCCATTTGGCAAAATTCCCTACATAAGCAAAACAAACAATGTAATTCAGTATATCATATATTTAAAAAAACAAGCCTTTGAGATTAAAATATTGAATTTTCAACATATATTTGAAAAATTGTTTCAAGTAGGTAAGATGTTGATAAATTCACCTTGTAAACAACACCAAAAGCACCTTCTCCAAGCTTGTTGTCATGATGAAATTCTCTAGTGGCTGCCCTTAATACATTATATGAATAGAGTGTGGGTTGCACTTGTTGTCTTGCAAATTCTTTAAGGTAGACATGTTTGCATACTTGACATAAGCTTATGCTATAATCACAATGTTTGGGTATATTCATAGTTGGTTCATAAATGGTTATTTAATGAAAAAAAATTTATATTCTAATTATTTAGGGTTTTATAAAATTTATTGCATTACAATTATATTAAGAAATTTTAAAAAAAGAATATATTGAATACTATATAAATGTGTGTTTTAGTTCTTCAAAATAACTATGTTAGTTGCCTTAACGACACTTGGGGCACATGCATGCATAAGCACACTGTATTTGATTAATATTCCTTTCAATCTTAAACAACAATGAAAGGTGAACTTAAATTGATATAACCATGTATAAAGGATTCAAGAATTTGTACAAACCTTTTTGGATTTCCTGTAAAGCAAATGCATTTTTCCGATACTTTTGAAAAATTATACTAAAGACAAGAGCACCCAAAATTACAAAAAATGAGAGTGTCACACATAATATCCAAATTAGCTTGTGTAGTGTTGAAGAATTTGTGGGCAGTTCTGTTTCACAAACACCCAACCAAAAATCAGATTAATTACAATCAAAGTACATGCATCTTTTGCAACAAAAATATGAGATCCTTCAAAAACTCTAAAATTACTTTCACCTCCAATTAGAAAATACTAGAACATGACTAACCTAGAAGTTTTAGTGTAATATCACACTAACTTTCACAATTATCAAAGATTATGACATCACTTCTTTACAAACTTCGAACCATGTGATGATATTGATAACTTTCTCTTCTAGCAAAATACCCAATGGTTTTCAAGTGCAAACCAATACTCGGAACAATAGGCCTTTCTTGGTCATTAGTGATGTTACAATACTTCTCAATAACCCGTTTTTAAAAACCAAATGACGGTTCTATAGCACTTGAGAGCTAAGGATTCATGTCATCTCTAGAATACTTGTCTTTGTCTCCACGCTAACTTGACCCCTGGGTATGGATTGGGTGTTTAGATGATACATGTTAACTACAATGGTCTCATTATATGATTTGTAGATTCAGAGTATTTAGTTTACATTCCATACAATCATATCAGCACAAAAGAATTCAGGAGATATGTTTGAATTGGATTCACCTATGACAATCTTAGATGAGTTGTAGCGACAATTCTGTTGTTGATTTGCTGATTTTGTTTGAGCAGAATTTTCTTTACTGCAAATTGGATTCCCTCCAAGCCTGCAAAATTTCATGTTCATCACAATGTCATTCGCCAGGTGATAATGAAATCCTCAATCCAAACATACATTTCATGTTCATCACAATGTCATTCGGCCAGGTGACAATGAAATCCTCAATCCAAACAAAAATTTGACTCCTTGCTGACCAGGGTTTTCTTTTCCCAATTTTGTGAGGTAGGAGGACGGATGATCATCAACCACAGAAATGAGCCAAATTTGGCTAAGGAGTCAAGAGGAAAGTAGAAAATTTCAAGAATCCTCCTTTGTTTTGGCGACCTCTATGACTATTGTGGACTTGTTTTTGAGGCAGGAAAAAGGGTAGAAACAGTGAATTGGCTGTAAGCTAGATGCCAATTCACTTGGTTAAAACTAAACGAGAATGTGGCAACACAAGTTTGGCCTTCTTTTCTTTTCCCTCTTTTTTGCTTGGTGATACCAGCACAATTTATCCTATAAGCTTTGCCCAAGTTCAAATGTCACAGTTTATAAAGCTGGGCAAAATGGAAATAAAGCTATGATTTTAGTTTGGGATTGCTCAATGTTCCCTTTAACGGCTTTGTTAATCTTTTGGGCCGATCTCAATGTGGCTCCTTGCAAATGTCTTTTGAAACACTCTGCAACCAATTAATATCTAACTAACAATACATACAAATATGACAAATCAGTCAAAGTTTGGGGTTTAGGGCATTTACATTTCTTGTAATTTGCACATTGAACAATTGAATAAATCAGGTGGAAATGTGCCTTGGAAGTTGTTTCCAAAGACGTTTCTGCGATCCAAAGTTGTTGTAACTTTCAATTTTCAATTTAGTACTCTAGCGTCTAGACAACGTTAATCCCTTTTGCATGATATCCATTCAAATTAACAGCTACTTATGAGGTTGTTGACCATTTAGTAAACAAGCGACCTATATTTATTGAAAAAGTTTATCAGTTTTGTAAAGAAGGAAGTATATGTAGGTATAATTCAATGTTAATGAGCAACTACATATATTCTAACAGATATGATTATAATTCAATAGATCTGAAAATCTAACTGGGTAATACGTATAATAATACTCATCCACTTTAATCTATACATTTTCAGGCATTCCCATATCAATTAGAATATAAAAATACTTCCATATGTTTACTTAAGTGGTATAATCAATTTTTACCTCTAGCCTTATATGCTATTAAATCTAAAAGTGCATTTTTGGATAATCATGCTATAACACCCTTCAATATCTAATATGGATGTATTATAGTTATGATCAATCAATCATGACGTTCATTGTGGATGGTAGGATTTGGTTCACATTTTAGCAAATCACATATTCGTATTTAGGGTTACACAAGAGCAGACCCTTATTGAAGCAAGTATGCACAGATAGGCTAAGTACATTTGAAAATAATTCAACCTGTAATTTAGTGTTTGGTTTTGACATTTAATTGTGGAGAAACCAAAATACGTTGATAGATTAGTACCTATCACACCATGTTTACAAGAAGCTGACCATTGTGAAACATTAAAGTCAATTTGCAAGAGTGAGAATGATATACTTACAAAATTGCCAAAGACTGTGGGCACTGAGCATTACTCTCAGTAAAATTTATCCCTGATGGAAAGTTGCCAGAGAGTTGATTTAAAGACACATCTAAAACATCGAGTTGGGAAATCATATTCCAAACTGAAGGTGGGATTGATCCAGTAAGTTGGTTGCCACTAAGATCCCTTCGCACCACCAACAACGAGAACCATGGTAAGCATAATGTTTTCTGTAGTAATTGTAGCATCAATGACTACATAACCATGTATAGAGCTTGTTAATTCCATTGTCTGTTTTCAGCAATTCAAGATAAAAACTAAGATGGCCCAGCCTTCTCTTTCCACTAAATGCAATAATATGTAAAATTCTAACCTTTTAAATTAACATGTAACGAAAAGAACACAGATTGACTAGAATGTTATTCTTATTTAGAATTATCGACTTTATATTTTTCTACTTTTTGCATGACGCTAGCAATTAATGAAGTTGTGATTTCAAACATTCAAGACATGTGCCAATCAGCCACAATTGCAAGATCCACTGTCAAGATAATGTTGTTAGCTGAAATGTAAGAATCTTGTGATCTAAAATACAGTTCATACAAAATAAATTGAAGAAAAATTTCAGAGCTACATCTGACAAGACTTTGTATCCATGTTTGATTAATTAAAACATTGCCAACAATTACTTGTTCTTTCACTGTCCAGTAAATGCAAACTAGCAAAGACTCCAAAAGCTTCATTCATCACCAAAGTATTTCAGCTGCTAAAACAAATATATTTTGTGTTAGAAAACTTACAGGCTAATGAGATTCAGAAGATTGGAAAAATTGGAAGAAATGGACCCAGTCAAATTGTACCTCAAGAGATTCCTATTGACCATCTCAACATAGAACCCATTTACAAATTAGCAAGAGGGCATGATAGATCAGTAGTCAACAACATATACGAATATATGGTTTCTAGAAGAGTGGTAATTTCTTGAATTCGACAACTGAATCTAAACCAGTGGTGTGGCCCATGATTTCTATGCCCCAAAAACACTGTTAGAGAGAGAGAGAATGTGAACTGATTGGATGCAACACTACACGAATATGCTATGCCTTCTAACAAGATCAAACTAGAATATAAGTGAACAAAAACTCAAAGCAGGGGACGTGTACTATTTGGTTCCTATGGTGCTTCATTTCGGCAGAATAGTTAGTTCCCTGCTGTAAGCTTTCTGATCTTGGAGGCCGGTTCCACATCTGCCTCCGGTGCTAGCAAGAGGTGGATTTTTGGGTCTGATTTTCGTCCTAGATATGGAATTAGCGGGTTGGCACATAATCGGTAGCAAGACTGAAATTGGGCCGAGGTTCTCTCCATTCAAGCTAGAACTGGACAACACTAGTCTGGATTAAGACTAGAGACCCTAAAGTAGGCCAGGTGTGCCCCACTAGCTGGGGAACGGTGAACCCTGCCGTTGGTTTGCGAGACATTAAATATTCTTATCAAGCTCTATCCGAGCGTATTGATGGCCCACTGAGCAGTTCTGCGGATTAGGCTAGTTCATGTCGTTCACCATCAACATTTGTTTTGTCAAGAGCGAAAAAAAAACTTCCATGTTCTATTCATCCTCGCTAGGCTTGAGAACCCATGATTGCAGGGAAGGTACCAAAGAGCAGCATAGATTTAAACAACAATAGGATCTTGATTTGAATTTGTTTATTTTTAGCAGAACATTAGTTAAACCCCTGAGTCGTACTGTGTCGTCTGGACAGAGCTCATCACGGGATATTTAGCCTCTTTCACATCATGGTGGTCGACAGGAAAGATTACTCACACTGCTAAAATTGAAGGATTGGTCACTGTGACATCAACACTGCTGCATGTGACCCAAGGATGCGGATAAGGAACACACGGATCGCCGGTCCACTCGGCAAGCTGGTCCATATAGGCTGACTTTATCTCCTCAATGGTAAGAGCTGCATGACACTCCAGCCTTGTTGCAATCAGCGCTTACAATTTGTGTAAGCACCACGATGGCAATCATATTTTGCCTGTTAAACCATACTCCTTGAATACCATGATGACAAGTAGTGGTCTAATTAAGACAGCAAATGAGTTTAGAGAATTTGATGACATCAATTACTTTATTAGAGGTCTGTGTGTCCGGTCATAGTCACTCATATTGAGTGCAAAATATATGGCGCTACGTAAAACAGCGACAGGAGATGCAAAGATATTATTCTCGAATGCTGAGAGCTGAAGGTTTAAATACACCTGTTCGGTTTCTGTTTGATTAGTTCAAGCGTAAACTAGAAAACGAATTCCATCGAGCATGAGATATTTCTGGGTGGGTCTTAATCAAAGCTGTAGCGAGGACAATTAACCATCGAGGATTTCAAATCTTCTCACGGAAGATAAATATATGACTAGAGAGTCCATATGCATCTAATTTTAGGGTCAATCTTCCATATGTCCAGGTCCTGTCCCATGCAGTTTCAACTTTATGTAACGATAGGAGCAACCAGGAATTTAGGCATTTGTGAGCTCGTTGATATATACTCTGATCATCCAGGCATGAGATGTTACAGGAAATTAACACTTAAGGAAAAGATCGATAACTCACCGTCCTGATCGTTAGTCAATAGCGCCACCTCATTTTGCATAAGCTCACAAAATTCGAGGGCATTCACTAATGGACCCAACGATATAGAAGTGTTTGGATATGGATCAATGATCATGTCCAAATAATTTACTTCTAGCAGATCGTAAAATAGGACTTCATCAAGGACGTCTAAACCACCTGTTGATTTGTATGGATTCGCTACTTCTCTTCTTAAGGCTTGCGGTATTATTATGTCGAATTGCCGTGAATACTCGTTTGCAGTTGGATTTAACTCAGCAAAATATAGTCCGAGATATCCTCGGGAGATAGTGTCTGGGAAGGAAATTCGCACGCTCTTCGTGGTTGTGAGGGCAGTCTCCAGAACTGCTGGAGGAGGATAACTCCATGCATCATTGTCAATTATGACTGGGCCGTTGCTTAAACTTTGCAAAGGTGTAGTAGAAATATTTACAAACGTTGAATTCACTCCTTCCGGAAACCAGTAGCGGTCAAAACTATCATCTGGATATCAACAACCAGTAATATCACGAGGGTTTATATCAAAACAGTAACAAGCGACTACGTACCAGCTCGGGAGAGTTACAATGATGAATGCGGTGAACGGACACGACTTCCGCAAAGCAGATGCAACGCCAGTAGAAGATGAACGCAATGTAACATTTTATTCTAGTGAAGTGGTAAAGCTCTAAAATTTGTTTCGACTGATCACGAATCCTAAATAATTTCTGACCAAACTAATGACCAGTGAAGATTTTTGGCTATACTACCTGCATGTGAGGGTTTTGTGCATAATACATCAAGCCCAGTTGAACAAGATTTTCTCAAATTGACCGGGATTTAGTACATGACCGGCAGGGCATAATTGGCAATTTTCGTACCTAACAAGTCTGTCTCCGCCGAAGTTGAGCCTGTATTTTGTGTGGTAGTATTTTCTTTCTTGGAGAAAGGTAGCATCGTTAACATAATAGAAATTAGCCGGCAGAGGTGATGATAAAGATATTGCAGAAATAAACGGAACCGAGTTAGAGGAATCTCGTGATAGGCAGAGGAAGATGACACTGGCGTTCAGTCGAGACAGAACACCAAACTCGTGGTATACAAACGCTGTAGCATTCTCGATTGTCACGTTGGCGACTACAGTTCCATCTATAGCCATCTGGAAACTGGGAAGTGTAGTAGCATTATCATAGTAGCCATAGAAAAAAGTCGCTCTTATCAGGTACGTGTTGTTTGGCGTTACCGGTAAGCTGTAACAATTCTTATAATGGAGAGAATCAGGAAAGTATCGAACTGTTGTCAGTTCAGAAAGGTCTCGATAAGTTGCCTTCGCACTGGGTACGAATGCGTTTACTCCTTTTGTTATATACTTAGGCGCATCAGTCTCCCATCTCATACTCGTCACTGGGTCCACGTAGCTAGCGGTTGAACCACAGTCGATAAAGACAGATCCTGCCAACAGAGGAAAAAGATTTCTACTGTAAGAATTGCTTCTCAGAAGGTGTCTGTGAGGCAGGTTGGACACATCGCATACTTTCTGGTTTTAAACTTATGCATCTTTGTTTGAAAAACTTCTGGGAGGTACAGATTATAGCACCCCTAAGTAGCACAAGACCAGAAAGAGGTTTGTAGGTTTGCTCTGCGGGACCTCGTGTGAAATATTTTCTCCAGGACCAGCTTGTGACCAAATGCCATTGCCGTCCTGACAACTGACTGGTGCGCCTCGATCCTGTGATCAACAGGTTTAACAGAAGAATACTGCATCACTATCTGTGACTTGTTGGTATTGCAAGTACCGAGTTCGTCTACCTTATTTTCACGACCTTGTTTGGTTGATGTGCCTAAAAAAATAGTTTCTAGGATCAAACAGGGTACAATCTGTGGCCTCAAATCCTCCTAAACAGCTAGAATCCGGACTTCTGGTTTTGATGATGACTATATTTTGCTCACAGCACTACGAGAGATTTTCTACGGATGTTTCCAAAAGAATTCCAAACGTCTCTTCTCTATCAAATGTTAGTTCAAATCAATTCTTCAAGTAATATCATGCATATCAGGAGTAAATTCAGGTTTGCAATTCGGCATCCAAGAAGTAATTTATTGACTCACAGTCTCACACATACTAGAAAAAGCATACAAAGGTCAGAGACGGAGAATTTGATATTTTCAAAAACCTGTTGGATTTTGAGCCCAGACGCAGGGGACAGAGACACTGCACAGGAGTGCTCCCAGTACTGCAATCACCATCATTGCAGTCGAGGGTCCCATGCATATCTCCATTACTCCAAATAACAGATGATACGGATTGATCCAGAGACCTGACCGGTTATATTTGACGCTTCACCTGCGGCCTCCCGAAGAAAAATCTGACTGCACCGCATAAAGTACACATAGGCATACAATGAAAGTAGAGATTGATCTGAAACATTCCAAAACTCAAAGATCAATTGAGGTTGCTAAACTCATTAGTTTGCCATCACCAGTTTAGAAATTTATGAAAACATATTTCAAGCACAAGATGTGACTCGTGAGCGCCAGAGGCAAGGAATCTCAGTAGTCTCATCCTGCATCCTCCGTTAACCACGAATTGGGCACTGTAGTCTGTAGCCCAAATCCATTAAGTGCTTTTGTTTACAAAGCCTACAAACTGGTATGCACCTTTGCATACCACCTTTGCAGAAAGTCCCGACCAGACCTCTTGAATCCATTCTGTTACCATGTTCAGGTGCAGGCTGTTTGCCAAAGAACAAAAGAAAGACACAGCTCTCTACGAAACTCCAGGATCTCTAATCCTTCCAGCAAAGAGATTAAATGAGACTCTTAGTTTGATAACTAACCGTGAATAAGTCGCTCTTCACCGGCGAAGGCCTTCCAGCATATGTTCGTTCCCTTCGCTACTAGAGGTTCTCACTAGACAACAAGCTTGCAGCAACTTGACAGCTTCTCTCCATCTCTAGTTACTTTGGTCGTTGCATATGGGGGAAAGGCCTGCTCCCAAGAGTCTCCCCTGGTTTGAGATTGTTCAAAGAGGTGGCCTTAAGGTTTCTAAGAGTTGGCGTAGTCAAGTAGTATTTACATATGGCATCCGAGCAACATGCAAATTGCGAAGAATTTCTAACAAGAATTTGAAATTTTTGAACACATCATGACGTGATTTTATTCAGATTTACTTAGGATCACTTCCTCATATGAAGAGAGAGGTTTTTAGAACGTTACCTGTGCTTTTTTATTTGAATGGCAGAAGGTTTGCTTGCTAACTGCACACGGTCTCTTCCATTGACAAAAGCATCTCCTGTGCAGGAAGGTGCTGTTAAATATAAAGAAAAAAAACCACAGAGTGCTTTATGAATAGTTGTAAGCAAGGATTTCAACTCATATAAAAGTGAGTGGAAATGTTGGAATGCTAGTTTGTTAAACTAAAATCTGATTTCTTAGTTGGCTGGAAAATATCCCTGTTTTTTAGGACTCGCCAGTGACCACCCAAGATTTCTGCACTTGCAAGAATCATTAGAGTTCTTATGTGTTGAGATTAATTTCATAAAAATATTTTTAAAATTGTGCTTACTCCAACCTTTGAAATTTAGAGTTCAAGTCCATCATGGCCTCTAGATAGTTTGTATCCAATTATCTAATAACAATTAGAGGGGCCTATTGATTTTTGGGAGGTTTGCACTACGACTTGGTTATGTAAGTCGTTTCAATTGCCATATTTCAGCCGACATGAACTAACTGTCAATGGCGGTCTTCGCATAGAGTGGATTTTGGAGATCTAGCTGCCTCCAGGCGGAAAAATGAACTCACGTAAATATTCTCGTATCTCTTGCAAGTGGTCCTTTTGCTTCTACCCACAAGTGAGTCTTCATCCGTGAGGAACAGAATCTCAACGGCGTACAAGCCAAGATGGCTGACAATTGCTCGTCGTCGCATATCGGTAGGGATTCTGTGGGGTAATACTAAAGGCAGGTTACCCTTTGGACTTTGGACCCAAGGTCACAGCTCCTACCACTCATGGCCCAGAGTGAACCAGCACTCAAGAATGCACCATCGACGGACAAGATTTGTTTTTTTCATTGGGTTCTTGTTCCCCAGCTAATCTGACCACCCTAACTGAAGGCTCTAAAACTGGCCATGGGTTTTAACCACTGTTGGTCTGGTATGTAGGGTCAGAGACTGGTATTAATACTGGTATGAACACTGGTATCAAATACCAGACCAGTCTGGTACGACCTAAGTCTGGTACCAGCTTAATACCAGTACCAGTTGGTAGGGACTCCAGGTAATACCAGTCTCATACCAGTCCTATACCAAGCATATACCTGCCATATATCAGCCCAAAATCAGTATTGAGTCTAATACCAGTACCAGGCCGGTATCAAAAAAAATTAAAATAGCCAATACCAGTACCAGCAGGTATCAAAATAAGTTGATACCAGACCAACACTGGTTTTAACATTGGGGTTCACACAATTGGACAGCCTCAAAACAGGAAAAGGGGGGCAATTCGTTGGTTGCCAGTGCGTGCTCAATGTACTATGGAATTGGCACACTAGAGCCAGTTCCACCTATACCTTTCCACCTAGGAACATGGTGAGTTTGGTAGGGTTAGCCACTTTTCCATTAAGTGTTGGAATGGGTTTCACCAAGCCGACTAATTCAGGCACCTTGCCAAGTCCAAATGTAACTTTTTTTAGGATTAATATGGGCACTAAGAAGCCTCACTTGAAAAGGTGAAGGTACCACTGTGGGTGCTGGTTCACTTTGGCCCTGTTTCTGGGCGAGAATAATGCAGCACCCACCTGCACATCATCAACTGGATGCCCACTATGACTGTCGTGGAGAAACCTCAGCTGAGTTCATGTCTGGTTTCACCTTGGTAACCCATTCTGCAAGTAGGTCCATACCTGTGTTGTACTGGTATGTTGTTTTTCACATACCAGACTGGTATATATATGTCCAGGGGCAGCAATAGTTAGATGAGTAGGGTCTTAGGTAGGATGTTTTTTCAGGGTAGGATATTTTCATGATATGAGTATTTTAAAATTTTAAATATGCTGATCCTAAGCATGAGTATATCCAAAAAAAAAAAAAAACTTCACATATTAGGGGTGTATATTGAAGGATAGGGTATTAAAATGTTGAGATTTCAAAAAAATTGCACATCTTCATGGGCTTTCACTGGTCCTTGTTCTTGGGATGTGGTTAGTCCATGCTGCTCTAATGTGTGGATGCAATGACTTCAAAAGATTCTATATTCCCCGGTTCCTCATAAATATTTCTCTCAAAGTCAAATTTGTTCTGCCTCCATCAGCCGCTCTCCCCAAGATTTCTTTAAGTTAAAAAATTTTGCCCTTATTGCCATTACACCTACCCCCAAACCTCAATCTCTCACCCTAAGTTTTGGTCTCCACACAATATGACACATTTCAAAACTTTGATTGGTATGTTTCAACCATGGTATGTCCACACAAAACAAACCCTAGGTTCTAGAATCAATCTAAGTATATATTTTAAGACATACCCAACAAGTAGATTTTGACATATTTTTATACATATCAATTTATATATTATGGGTGTACCTTATATACTAGTATTACACTAGTCCATACATACCTACATAAGTAGGAACACACATGACTACTAGGTAATTATATGTTTCATGGGTCCATTCACAGTTGGGGTACCAAAAAAGGAAAAAAGGACTTACGGACTTTTTAGAATTATTTTTGACAAAGAACATCACATAAAACAAACTTAAATAAGAAAATTTGAATAGTCCAATATAAGATAATTCATGTGTTAATGATGATTTTTCACAATCATACATAATTGTGTATAAATATTTTAGTTTAATGCTAAAAATGTAAAAAATTCCAAAAAACTCCCAAAATGAGTTTCAATGGACAACCAAACATGTTTTTTGGCACATTAATCTCCTGCACATGTGACTTACATCTAAAACTAGACATTTTGAACCCATTGAACATAATTTTTTAATCAAATGGTTTAAAAAATGAGTCCATTGCCTTGTAACTTTTTCCTTCCAAATTTTAAAAGTTTGAAATTTTTGAATGATTTGGTTTTTCATCAAGTTCATCCAATGAACATGTACTTTCATAGAAGGGGACATGCTTTTATTGTATGGAAAAATTGAAATCAATTATATAATTTTATGCCTTCCTTTTGATTACTTTTTTTTTAATTTTAAACACTTGATTCCTTTAGTTTATAAGATTCAAAATGACATTAACATAGTATCCAAATTATCTTTAAATATTTTTATTAATTTAAATTGACATCATTTTATCTATTGGCATACAATAATCAATTACAATTATAATAATGTAAGATAAACAAAAATCCAAAGTTGTCCTTTGTAGTCCTTTTTCACCTGGACACTATTTTATGGTACCCCAATCATGAATGGACCTTCATATGTAAATAAAGGTTCAACAATTTTACTACCTACCAACAATATGCTTGTAGCAAGTAGGTAGTAAAAAGAACAATTGAAGTAACCACCATAGTTATTTAAAGAGCCCAACAAAAAATTATTTTAAACAATTTACCATCCATTTGTCATGGTGTGCTAGTGCATGTTAATTCACTCCAAAGCCCTATTCTAGAGATTAAACGTTTTTCCACACCATTTATTCCCATCTCAAATGTGTTTTTTATTGTTGATTCATATCATAAGTTAAATTGATTTGAACAAAAGTGGAATTAACAAATAGCTACCTATCCCCATGTAGGAAAAAACTTGAAATTGTTCCTAAATAGGACACCCAAACAAATTACACAACATTAGATTCAACTAATAAATAATTCTCATCCATGAAGAGCTTGTACTGGCTTGGTAATCTGACCTTCAATTTTATTGTCTTCTTTCCCCATAGAAAGCATGGGACCTAGCCTTTAGGGTTTTTTTCTAACAAGTCTTCCCCTTCAACACAACATTCTGTATTCTGGTTATGGAGTCATGTTTTCACACAATGGTTTGGTGCGTCATTAAAAGCATCACTAAGCACATCAAGCTAATTATTCACCTAGTGAATAATGTCCCTCTGATTTTGGTCTTGCCCTTTTTCATTCACCTTCAACTTAGGTTTTGGCTTTGAACCTCCTTGGAGCTTTCCATTTGGGTCTTCCTTGTCCTTGTTTGTATGTGCAGAGGTTCAAAAGAATCTTGGTGTGGTTCAAAAAGAATTGGATATGCCAATAAAAGAAATGAGGGCATTAAGGTAAAAGGCGAAACTCAAAAACCTCTACCACTATTGGATGGAAGAGTTCAACAACTTGAAAATGGAGCATGCATTTATCAGAGCTGAACTTTTAATCTATCAAAAAAGGACCAAGAGGAGCCAAGTTGAATAATGGGAGTTGTACAAAGAATAAATCAATGAAATCATCCGAAAGGCATTCAAGTCTTACTAAAAAGATGAAGAGTTATAACAATTGTGTATTGAGACTTATTAACACATGATGCCAAACCTAATGGTGCCACCTTCCAAGCTCAACAGAACACAAACCCACTCTAGATCTACATCTGAATTTAGTTCGTAGAAAAGTGAGGAACATAGTGAAGGTAGAAAGATAAAAGTAGATTTAGTGGTTGCACTAAAACCATAGCCTATTGAACTAAAAATAACTTTCGATATTGCAGATGGTTTTGGTGAAGCTAAAAGTGTTGCACCTATTCTAGCTATTGCGATTGCTAAAGCTACAACACATTTTGATAGAATAACTAATTCGACACTCTCCCACATGATAAAAAAAGATGAAAAAACAAATCTAGTGGTAGAAATTGGTATGGAAAAATGGGCACCAAAAATTCTTTCTACAATTGTAAATCCAAGAATAATTGTTAAGTTAGAGGAAATAGAATCTAGAAAAGTAGTGTAAAAAGTTTAATTACGAGGATGTAATCCCAATTAAAAATGGGGATGACGTTGAAAGTAAATTTTTATCAATATTAGATTTTAACTGAATGTTTATTGAAACCGAAATTCATTTTACAATTGGTTTAAATTGTGTATATTTAGGATTGATTCTTTTGGGATTAGGGATGCAATCACATTAATGTGTACACAAGCAGTTGTAATTAGTGTTTGGTTTTGTGTATCTAGAACTCCAAATGGAATTGTTTTCACATAATGTTATTTTCAATGTACTAGTATATATATTTTAAAAGTTTGAAATTGATCTAATGAATGAAAAATACCCAAAAACATTTTGAAAACATTATAACCAATGTTTTTAAACAATGAAAAGACTTGTAAATGGACTTGAATTTTTTTGACAATGACTTATTTTTAGCAATTTTTTTATGTAAACCATAGCATAATAGTGTGATGAAAATTTTCAAAATTTTTCAAGATTTTTTAAAAGACTTTTGTTCAAAATATTTTGAGAATATCCTAGAATAAACACCCAGGAAACAACCACCCAAGGGGGTAGGTTTGGCTCATGAAATCCCATTTGCACCCTTAGATTAACTGCTTGCTCCATGGTTTTTGGTTTCTTTCTTGGAAGTACTTAAAACTTTGTCCCTTTTGTGGATTGTGCAAGAAAATGTGTTTTGAAGTAAAATTATTTCTTCTTGCCATACCTTTGTATGTAAACGTCCATGTGTAGTTGTTTTCCTTCATGTGTTTGAAGTAATCTTACTTTATGTATGTGAGTATTGAATATTGTATGTTTTGCTTTGGATTTGTTTCTATAGAAGGTTTATGAACCTACCCTATTGAGTTTGGATGGTCGCCTTTATGTTAAAGCTTTTTGCTTACCTAAGGAAAGTAAAGATAATTTTTCTTCTATTCTTTTAATTTATTTTTTTCAAAACCCAATAGTTCATTGGGTGGCCTTAACAAGTGCAAAGTGCAACTACTTGTTGCTTACAAACCTCCACCATCCCAAATACACCCTTCCATTCTACCTCTATTTTTACATTGGTTTTTGAAACCTTAGAAAAATTGGCTTACACGGACTCGAATGTAAACCTTTGAACTTGTTTACCATGAAGTTGTTGGAGTTTACTTTGTATTGTAAAGCCTCTTGCTCAACAAGTGTAGAGCCCCCATAGTTTTTGCCTTACTATATTCCAACAAAATTTGTAGAACTTTGAAATTCATGGCATCCATCTTCTTCCACAAGTCAACAATTATGTCAACTACATTTCTTACAAGCTTTTTGTGATCATTAATCTTGTCTAACTCTTTAACAAGCTTTGATGCAACATCAACCCTAACATTAAAAACTTCTAAGACAAGTAGATTATTTTATAAAAGATTAATATAATGCTCCATTTTTCAATGCATTCAAGTTGTAGCCCCCAAGAATGAAAATCCTCACAATAGGGTCAAACCATGACTTGTTTTTTACTATTGTCCACCTTTTCTCTTTTTCTTTATATCTTTATAGGGTCATCATCAACCTTCACCTTGTTGCCAACTACCTCCAAAGATTGAATCATCTTAAGGTAGTCCCAACTCATCCATTTTGCAAAAACCACCCAATTATTTAACAACCTTTTTTCTAACAAATAAATAAACCCCCTCTCCTCCTCCACCTTGTTGATCATGCTAATGTTTGGAACTTGGGTTTTCTACTGAACTATCATCTAAAGGTTTTCCATATTTGCAATGAGCTTTTCATGTTCTAACCAAAAGTACCTATAGTTGTTTTTGTTGATACATGACTTAAACAACCTCTTAACTTCAACATCTTCAATGTATTTTCCTAACTTCAAATGTTTGGAATTTAGGCCTTCATTGCAAAGTCCATACTTTTTGACAAATTCTTTCCATGTAACAATGTGTTTCTTATCAAATATCAAGTTTAGTTGCTCTTTGTAGAGTGGCAAGCTACCCAAGACGAAACCTCCTTTTTTATTTTTATTTTCTCATTCAAACCCAAGTTATAGTTACTAACATTTTTTTTTGGGTTAATCCAACAAGAAAGTTGTAGTATATTGAATGTGCACTCAATTGCAATACTTGAGTGTGTAGTACTTGTATAAAAGCTTTGGCTTCTTTAACCTTTTAGATAGATAGATGTGCACAAAGATAGCAATGTGAAGGACCACTAAACATACGTGATTTATGTTTCATAACTTCCAAAATCAATTTCAATCAACAATGGAAGTTTTGATCAATGGTGAATAGTAATAGGGGAATTTTTTTCCAAAAACTCACTTTGACTTCATCCAATGACGATGCAACATTAATCTCATGTAGTTTGTCAAAGTGGGCCCATTTCAACACCATTTTACTATCTCAAAATGAACTATTATGGATTGTTGATTTGTTGGATTTGATCACCTTAGCTTTCATTTGCCTAGTGAACATTTCTTATCATTCTTTTACAATTCACGCAAATAGAATAGATGGTATATGTGCTTGTAAGAAGTGATTATAATGTAATAAGAAATATTATTACTATACCAATTCTCACAAAACCCACACAACTTCTACATGATGATAGGGGTTAAAATGTCATTCATAAGGCAAGCATGGTGAAAAAGAAGCTTTAGTCAAAATGATGTCCCCCTCCTTTCTCTATGCACCCCAAAATTTTCCTATATAGTGAATTGTTGTTTTCCTAGATCTATCAAATCCCTTTTCACCCCAACAATATTAACCTCAAGATTTCAATGACCAAACTTTGTGTCTTAAAAAACATCTCACCATTAACCATCATCAATCGTTTGTTTGTCAACAACACTTGAAAGGTATCAAGTTCTTTCTTTGTGATTTGCTATTGTTGAACAAGTGCCTCCATTTCAAAGGCTTTTTGTTCATTAGCCCTATCAACAACCTAACAAAAATTGCAAACGACATGAACATCAACATGCCACAACACTTGAGTTTGAACCTTTTAAAAAAAAACCCATAATGAAATCAAACATCACATTCAAACTTACACCCTTTTTTTCAAGAGCTTCATTTGATTTGTGAATTCATGTGATCTAGATTCTGCCAAATCAAAACCTTTTTGGGTTTTGGTTACAATTGCTTTGTGATCAGCCATGTTATGATGCAAAACCAATTAACTTTTCTAACTTTTTGCCTCCCCCTCAAGGATGGCAATTTTTTGTTTTAACCCCCAAACAAATCATTCAAAAAACATACAAGATCCCACACGATAAGGTATCGAGTCTGCTAGTGGGATGCCATATGGACAAGTTGTAGACTTACTTTTGTCTCCATTGGACCCACCATACTTTTACACACAACATCACCCACAACTTCATGCTATCTTTTGCAAATCATCTCTTCAACCCATCTAAAGATCAATTGTTTTCCAGATTTTCTACACCCAACTTATGAGCCTTTTCTTTTGCGGTTAAGTAGTCATTTGAACCCAATTGACATTGTACCCTTTCAATTGTCCTATATAGCCCTTCACCACCCAAGACAAGATTTGAACCCAATTGACATTGTACCCTTTCATTTGTCCTATATAGCCCTTCACCACCCAAGACAAGAATTCATGGTTTGTTACACTGGACATGCCACAAATTTGGCTACATAAATTAAGCAACTCTTTCTTAGTGTCTAAATGCAATTGGGTATTGGTGGTTTTGAACTTTGCTACTTTCTGGAAAAACCTCTTCTATGTCTCTCTCATTGACATGTTTTGTAGTGATATCACACTTAGGATTCAGACCCATGCCATTCAACCCCTCAGCCTTCACCAAAAAAAATACTTTGTCTTTGTTACATATCTACATTCTCCCATTCCCATGCCTTCTGGAGTTTTACAACAATGTTTTTACCCATATCCGCAATAAAACTTTATCACACCCATTCAAACAAACCCCCCAAAAAAAAACCACAAAGATTTTTGAACCTTGGCTTACCTTTCATTGTCCCTCTTGCCCTCTCCATCTATAGCAAGTAGATTGATATGCACAAACAAATGAAACAAAGTTGAAAAATGCGGAGGGAAATGT
>Ga0209208_10003605_pt1 | contig 22145 bp, 18 predicted proteins | sample S1TSphfallax_3_FD_187694 | JGI IMG/M metagenome (GOLD analysis project Ga0209208, IMG submission 187694) | Host-associated microbial communities from peat moss isolated from Minnesota, USA - S1T2_Fd - Sphagnum fallax MG (SPAdes) (version 2) | ecosystem: Host-associated > Plants > Peat moss >...
ACTTTGAATCTTGAACAAAACCACATTGGTCAAAATGCATTACAACAAACTAATGACCCATTGACCACATACACATAAGTTATAACACAAATTGGAAATAAAAAAAAACAAACATTCACTTATGTGGCAATTGAACCCTTTAAATTGCCCATTGTAGCGTAAGTGGCCTACATTACAAGGTTAATCAAACACAACAACATAAAAACATTAAAATCATCTCATGAAAACATAAGAATAGAACATAAACTTGGGAAAAAAAATGTAAGTTGCAAATAAATCGTGATATCCATGTGGGATCTACCAACTTCATTTACACGACAAAATCAACATGCAACTTGCAAGGCTAGTTAAACCTAAGGATAATATCAATGTACTTTTGCATAAAAAATTGTTGAGCTAAGTGAAAATTTGAAAGTTTTAAACCTAAGCTCCCACACCATATTGAAGGCATTTTGCACACCATTGCTCATATGCTTCTACATATGAAAAATCATGCAAGATGTAGAATTTCTAGAAGAACATTCTAACCATTAATCCCAAGTTTGTAGTAAGTCAATTGCACAACTTGGATTTGCAAAATGCTAGAAAATTAAAGCACTACCTGCAAGGACTTGTACGATGGCAATTTCAACCAACTTGAAATACTTTGGAAAAGAACAAGTAAACATTGTAGATGTTGAAAAAGTTCACCAAAGACATGTTAGTGGATCATTCACATGATCAAGTGGCTTAACCATGGCAGCACATGCATTTAATTTCATGGCCAGCTTGAACATAAATTGTTGAATGTCAAAAGAATTTGTTGACAACACTTCATGGACCCATACAACACTACTACCCAATTTCTTGGGGTGGTTGAAGGCAACCATAATCACATTCAAATGGTTGTTAAAACATTCTTTTGCATCAAATTGTCGCCAATATTGCGGGTACACCACACTCAAACTATCCATGACGCCATGAGTATGGAGTTTGCCTTATAGCTCCTCAACAACTCCTCAATAAGGTGTTTGGTAGTCACTACAACCCCACATCCAATTTGTGAATTCAATTCAATTGAAAAGAAAGTGGGAAAAAATAAAATTCATAAAGTAAAATATAAAGTGGGTTAAGGTTTAGGGTTTAACTTGAACATTTTGTTTCCACCTAAGTGGTCTAGTTATAGCATAGACTTTCCTTGTCACATAAGAAATTTCATGAGTTTGCATACTAAAATGAGTAGCCCAAATGTGTTGTTGGTTAACATCAAATGCCAAATGTTCCACTCCAATGTTTAAATTTGTCATCTAACATGTGATTATTGAATCATTTTAGCACACAACAAAGATTTATGGGCTTCAAATGCATTAGATTTGAATTTCATGTTCAAGTCCATGAACAATTCATTTATCTGCCTTTGGCATACTTTTGTTATTGCCACAAAATCACAAATCAAAACATCCCACAATTGACTAAATTTGATCAAGTTATGGATAGACTACAACAATAGGAAAATGGTAGCAAGCCCCAATAAAATTTACACATCACAAAAAAGATCAAAATTTGGCTTTGTCTTTTCATTGGTAGGATCATCAAGGGCCATTTTCATCAACAATATTTTGTATTTTGCCATAACACATCAGGCAACAGACAACATAATATCAAACAGGTTTTCACATTTTTCAAAATCTTGGCCCCCTTTGTTTCCAAAAGCTTTGTTGGTTTTGTAAATTCCAAATGCCTTTTAGGGCTTTCAAAAAAATAATTGTACAAAGTTTGAAACAAACCTTCAATTTTGTTCCCCATTTGCAAATGTGATAGAACTGAACCATAAGGTTGGTTTTATGAGCCATATAATGCATCCTCATGGAATGTAGAGCCTAACCATCAACAATTTGTTTTGTAACACCTAACTTGGTGCCTTGGAAAATAAAAACCTGATCCACACCAAAGGTCATGAACCTTTTACTAATCAAATAATTTGTGAGACCTTTTTCATGCATTGGGGCTTGCATCAGGACTCGAGTTAGATTATTAGCACCTAATCCTGTCACCACACATTCAAAAGAAAAGAGGAAATTTTGTATTCTCAATTAATTTTGAACCACATATACATGATTTGACAACTAGTTTTGGTTGTCAATGGTATTGATTTCATCACAAGTAAGTGACAAGTGACTAACTATTCCAATAGTAGATTTTGTGGCCTCCAAAACAATGTCATGCATGTGTTGAACCATAGCCCAACTTACTATGTTTATTTAATGTATTTTGGGGTTTTCTTCAAGATTCAAATAATCAAATAAATCCTTGTGCACTATGCATCAATGCACTATGCATTGTGTCTAATCATGAATGCAACTTATAGCCTATGGAAAGGTTGGAAACTTGGAATTGTAGTGGATTGTTGTTATATACATACCTGAACAAAAATGTTATAGAATGCTTGCAACAATAATGATGTTGACAAAACTTGAGAATCATAATTCTAATTTGATTTCAAGCTCCAACATCCAAGTTCCAGCACAAATTACAAATGCATTTTGATCCGCCCATGATCTAATGTACTTCACACCCACAAGTTTAATCATTCCAAAGTCCAAGACATAGATCTTGATACTTGAAATATATTGTCATGCTTAATGCTCAATGACCAAAGGAAATCAATGCACATACATGATACAATTCAAAATCATCAAACTCCAACACCACATTCAACTTTGAAAAGTGGAAGAATTAGCCCTAAAATTTGAAAATATAAAAAATCAGGCAACAAGCTACCAACTTCTAGGGCCCACACAACCAAAAGATCACAATAAATAAATAAAAACAAAGTGTAAGTTGTAATTTGTAAATGACCTACAAGTTCAAGGCCTTTCAAGTTTCCAACTCCAAGCTTCTAGACTTTGAAGTCTAAACTCTAGAGTCCATACTCGTCATTCTAGAATCCATAGAGTGGCCACTAGTGATGTAAATGGACAATGAGGAAGAATGGCAAAGGGTTCTATAGGGAGAAGGAGGGTTTGGTGAACAGCCAAGATGCAAGGGGAAAATGTGACAAAAATCCAATGGTCTACATACTTAAGCAAGTGACTTAAGGTTTTATTTGAAGGTGATATAGCGATTTGGCAGCACTATTCCATTTCTAGACCGACAAATGAGTAAATTTTGTAGCGACCTTTTAGGGTGTCATATTGCTTTTAGGCAAGAAGTGTCAGATTTCACCTTCAAAATCTAAGCTTACAGGTGGCCAGCCCATTTTTTTTTGGAGAAATTTGGCAATTTTTCGCCCAAATAAAACACTGCATGCATGACCACTGATATCTCTTCATGTGAATTTGCAATGCTTGGCATGACATTTTCCTAAGGCCTGCATGCAGATACTCCACTGCAGAAAGATTTACACAGCATCTAATCTGGTTGCTCTCTCTCTCTCTCTCTCCCTCTCTCTTGCTGGGTGTTATGTTATCTGTGATCACTATATAATGGTTGATTGAATGCTGGTTATGATAATCTGTTCTCTACTTGGTTTCTTAATCTGTAAACTCTAGAGATTGCTTGGTAAATCATTTGTTCTCTCCTCTTTCTTCAGTTCATAATCTGCTGCCTAGAGCTAGAGAAATGATTGCAAGTTGGTCATGAAAACTAAAACATGATGATTCATGGTTGAAAAACTTTACCGTTTACAAAAGACCTGACAAGAATATACTGCATCTCACCCTATGAGAGTATCCTTAGATGATGCACAATGATGGAGAACTGAAAATGAGTGGGCCATTGTTCAATTACTTTTCTTGTAATCAGGCCAAAAATCTGTTGATAAGAATACAAGAAAAAAAATAAAAATTCTGCAGATTTTGCAAGTTCTGATGCTCATTGCAAGTTCTGATCCCCAATTTACACCCAGAAAAAACCTTACCATATATGTTTTTTGTCTCACATTCTGCCAGGAGCACAGAGCCTGCTCACTGTGTCAGCTTTTTGATAGAGCAAGCCATATCCAGGTTACCACAAATTCATTGAGAAAGAGAATCAGGGCTCTGCAAATTCGCAGCTTCCAATACTCTCATCAAGGTTCTGATCAACACACCAAAGTCCTTTTTTTCTCCAGATCTAATCCATCATGTCCTGGCAGGAGCATGTAAGCCTGCTGCTCTTGCTCTCTGCTGCCCACTCTCTGATTGAGTTTTTGAGTTTGGGAGAGCCCATCCAGATCACTGCAGGGTTTCCATTACAGAAAACAATGAGCCAACCAACCATGTGTGACACAAGACATATGTATCTTTCTACATTAGAGTTTGGAGTGAACAGCCAAATGGGCAAGTCCAGGAGAGACACAGCAATGGGTGGTAGTAGTAGTAGTAGTAGGCTGACACAGCAGGCTATAGTACCAAGTGTCTCATCAAAGTGAAAGACAAAATCTGCTAGCAGGGCACCAACCTTCACTGCTGAGAAGTGAGAGCTCCTTCTATTGTGTTCCTCAACTTCATCCTCTAAGTCCTCTTCGATGCCCCTGTTGTTGTCCCCCCATGTCTCAATTAGTTGCTTGCACAAGAAGGGATCCAGAATGCCTAAATTCATCCAGAACTGCCACCAGATATTGTGTAATGGCTAGAAATGAAACAAAGAAACTGCTTATAAACCCAGATACCGACAATTGGAAGGCCACATACTCAAATGAATTGTCATTGTCGCTGTCACTGTAAAAATATGCTGATGAGTTCTTCTTACTGCAAAAGAGCAGATTGACACAACATTAAGTAATTCCTGACTACAACTATTGCTCTGCAAGCAAAAGAGAATACAATAACCATGGTGATGACTGTAGTCCCAAAGTTGCCTGCATACTGTTGATTACACATGTCAGCAACACAACATTCAATCCAGTTCTGTTCTCTTTACACTTTTTTCTTTTCTTTACAACATATCAGAAATACATCTGTAATTGTCGATCAACCAACACCAGGATAGTAACTTAGCAACCAGTGTGACTTGAATAGGGAAGAAGCAGTCAACCGATAGTTAGAAGGGGCACTTGTTGCTGTTGAGGCAGATGCTGGCTGCCTGTTTCGACTTCCAATGTTTTCCCTTGATGTGCTGCTATGGCGGCTACTTGGGTCAGAAGCACTGTCATCCTCTGCCAACTCCAGCACCATGTTAAAGGTTAAATGATTTATCCCTATGAATAAGAAAAGTGAGTAAACAGGATAGTGAAGTTAGCAACTTAAAGATTTAGATGGGATTGGTTACAAAGTTGCTGTGCTCTCCTTAAGATACTGACCATGATGGGTGGAAGCCCAGAGGTAAGCTTACCTCCCACTACAGCCAAGAACCCCATTAGCCCAGTGAGGCAAAGCCTATGTATCACCAATAGGGACATATCTATGAGATTGCAGAGAAGGCTCCACAATAAGACATTGAAGGCAACAGACCAAGGGGGAGAATACAGGAAAAATCTTTCAACAATCACAACAAGCGCTAATGACTGGGCCCTACAAGGTGCATATCTGATAAGTACAATACAACAAAACTCCAGTTCCTGAATAGCAGTTTCACATCCTCCAGGCCATGAAAAGTGAGGTTGGAAGAGTGAAAGCAGCAACTTAACATACCTAGATGAAGGTTTCCCACGGCATTGCTCATGTCATCCACAGATAGGCCTTTTCTGGACTGACTGTGAATGGAAAGTCATATCAAGCAAGTTTTCCACCAGACAACATTGTCATGAGCAACATGCACCCAACCAAGGACCCAATTCAAAGAATCATCAAATTCCAAGACCTGATACTACCTACTCTGTTCAATCACCTGTAGAAGGCTCCTTTTACTTTTGGAGAGGTACCCAAGCTGATTCAGGAAATGTGTCATGATGTAAATCAAATGTCTTCATCTAATCACATCAGCACCCCACAGCCTAGCCTACCTACACAGGACATGGCTAAACATCCATGATTCCAATTACCTGCCAGAGCGATTGGCAGGCTGCACAACACTCATTGGCCCTCCTTTGTCTGAATATGATTGACTGACTGTTGGTGAATCCACATAATGGTCATTGTATTCTTCCTCTCTCCATGCATTCTCCTTCTTCTTGCTGCCATTGCTCCCACTCTTCACTTCATCTTCCTCTCTCCTGTAGTACTCCCTCCCTTTGGTGTGTGTTGTGCTACTCCTGCTGTTATCCCTGGACCCTCGTGTTTGGGCCCCACTGATTTCTGTTGCAGATCCCACTGTTTGAGGGGAAATGAAAACAAAAAATTAGACTGAAATCTCATCCAGAACAGATGTAAAAAGATGGAGGAAAAAGAGACAGGAACTGACCTGACATCAGTGAATTGAAGCCATTGTGCACATCAATCCCTGACCCACCACTGGATCTTCCAGGAGCAGTGGCACTAGACCGTGGTAGCCCCCCAAATGCAGGAACACTGGTCATTCACATGAAAACTTCAATTGAGAACCATTAGGTATGAGCCACCAACATTGTTCAGAAGTCATGGGCAATTTGACATGGAAATAAATTGTGGGTTGAAAATAGTCACACAAAAGAAAGCACAACAATGGAAGAAATGGCATTCACCACACGATCCACAGACAACTGTTCAAACTTGGCATGAAAAAAGAGCTGGCAGAGAGTACCATAGTTGATAGAGATAATATAGAACACTTGCCTGCTGGTTCGTTTAGGAGCTGGAAAGTCCTCTAGATTTGGAGATGACTTGGTGCCACCCTTTCCATTGTCCTTGGAAAATTCACCAGACAGCTTTGACATCAAAACCCCATCTCCTGCATCACCTGCTCTTCCCCGGCTGTTTGTCCTCACCTTGTTTGCTGTTGCTGTTGGCTTTTCCTGAACAAAAGACAACCATTCACTTGTGAGTGTCTCACATAATAAAGAATATTATTAATCTTGTGTAATCAAAAACTAGTGGGTAGATGAGGTGTTTACAGAGTTAAGTCCAACACACTTCAATCTCTTCCTCCATATGTTGAGGCAAAGCCATTGGAAATACTGGACAATATGAGCCCCTTTGAAAACCTTTCCCATTGCACACTTACCTCAGCCTTCAAGTATGACTCAACCACAGAAAGCAAGAGAGGTTGTGACTCAGCATCCCCAAGCTTGGTCTTGTCTTTCAATCCAAGTAACTCTTCCAGTTCAGACCTCATGTAGCTGCGAGGCTGTCCGACAAACCTTCCCATGTTAGTGGTAACGATGTTGCTGTTGGTACAAACTTCACCTGCCAATTGTTTGTAGATCTACCCAGAATGCACTGGAAAATGCAATTTTAGTCAAAACTGATTTTCAGTTAGAAGAACTGATGATGTTGCTACCAATTTTCCCAACTTGAAAGTCTGACAAAGTGCTAGTGAAAATCTCCAGATTGAGACAGATTGAAAAGGAAGTACATTAGATAGATTTTGAGGAAAATATGATAGAACCTGATTTAGCTCAGGCAAGAAAACTTTTAATGTATGCTCCAGCTCACACCATTCAAAATACTCACATACTAATGCCATCAACAGCTTGCCTGCAAAAGTAGTATCAAGCAATTATAAATAACTACATAAGAATACTGTGTTTACACCTGTTGTGCAATGTTACAATGTACCGATTGTGGTCAAATTGCTACCTAATCACATTGATCATAAGCATCATCACAAAATTGGGAAGGAACAAGTAAGATTGCTTCACAATTAACAGGAAGATGTCAAGGATGATGGAGAAAGCAGCACTGGAAAATACATGACTTGATCAACAGCTACAAACCAGCTACATCAGGACAAGATTTATTTGTGGGACAGGAGAAGTGCCTGCATGAGAAGCATGGAGTTGCTTGGCCCGCTCACTGCATTTTCCCAACAGGGCAAAGGAAGAAGCACCATTGTTCTCAGCTTCACGATCCTGCTCCTCTATTGCTTGAAACACGTTCGCCCTCAGCTCTGCCTGAGCTTTTGCAAACATATCAGAGACTCTGACACATAAAGTACAGTACAGTACAGTACTACAATGCAGAAACAAAGGTTTGTTCACCCACACATTAGAAAACTAACTGCCAAGCTTCAACATTACATAGCAGACAAGCAGAAACTCTTGGGAAAAAGAATTATTAACACAAAATTCCAAAACAGCAGTTTTGAATCACCATGCATGCAGCATTGATGGAAAATTGATGCCATGCCAGCAATGTGCTGAATTCCAAATCCTAAGCCTCCAGACTCATTGCTCTGTCCTTCTCCAAAGATTCATCTGAAGCTTCTCAAGTAGGGTTACATCCAGCAACAGACTTGAGGGGAACTTGGGTCATGCAAACTGGTTCTTCTTCTAACCAATCCACAGTTTCTGGAAGCTAGTCCCCCTTCTGTATCTATGAGATTACAGGAAAAAAACTCTGCAATATCTATCTATGAAATTGCAGAGAAAACTCCAGAACCAAAATGCTTTGAGGGGTTCTGTTGGTTCCCAGCACAACCCAAAACCTAACATGTGACAAGAATGAGTGTGATGATGATCATCATCATTATATGAGTGTCAGTTGCAAAGTAAATGTCCTGCAAAGGGAAATGGCATTTTTACAAATTGCAGCCAAATTGCCACATTCTGAATAAAACATAAGTCTCTCTTCCTGCACAGCTAAAGTTTTAGGGGGATTTTATGTATCATGTGGAAGGATGCCAATGCCCAGTCCTTGCAAAATATCTCACTTCATTCCTACCAGTTTGGGTGTCTCCAAACGCCACAAACAGCAGAAGAAGACAATGTACATCACTTGCCATAACTCCAAGCTGACTGAGTGCATTTTTCTTACAGCTTCTTCTGACATCAAGAGAAAGATCACAATGTACATGGAGCCACAACATAGGGATTCTACAGATGAGAAGAATACAGCAAAAAAAGGGCAAAAAGCTTACCCGAATTCGTGCAAGCACACCCTTCTTCTCCAACGTTTTGGTGACGAGTGTTTTGAGGTCACCCATCTCCCGCATGTAGTCATCCATAGCTCACCTTCTCCCTCTCCACGTAATGCATAGGAGTGGTGAAAAAGCTCTGCAACAAACTCTCAACCCCACTCCCCTCTTCCCTCTGTTGCCTTTATTTTTTCCAAACCCAGAACCCTCATCAACTTCCCCTCTCAACCTAACGTCATTATTCAAAACAAAGCTCGGACAAAAAAACCGAGAACTGTCGGTTCACCAAACCCAGAAACACTCTCACTCTCTCTCAGTCTCTACTCCCTGCCCAACTTCCTCCTCTCAACCTACCGTCATTATTCACATCTGCTTCCTAATAATGCACGAAGCGTGGGGGGAGGAGGAGGGGGGAAGAGTATCCGTGAAGAATCCCGACTTGAAAGCGCGACGAAAAGTGGAAACAAACGAAGAAGACGAGCAAACAAGAGGGGAAGAAGCCCGATGTGCAACGCCTTCAACAAAGCCAAACACTCAAGTGCAGAAAGGAAAACGAAACAAAGGCAGGCTGTCGGAGTGTCGGAGCGTGCAGTGTCGCAGTAGCGACGATGGTAGGTAGGTAGGTAAATGACAAAACGAAAGTCCAGACTTTGTATTATTGCCGGTCCTCCATCCGGTAGGTATGTAGGTATGTAGGTAGGTAGGTAGGTAGGGAGGTAGGTAGGTAGGTCGAGACCATGTACATGGACGGACGGACGGACAATAGCATGTAGGTAGGTAGGTAGCTACGCAGGTACGTAAGTTAATTATACTGTATTTTCACATCCGTATTCAACATCTGTATTCAATACTGTATCCAATATCCGTATTATGTATCCTATTCCGTACAGTATACGTCATCCGTATTCAATACCGTATTCGACCTCTGTACTCAAGCTCGACAATCGCTCGACAATCGCTCGAGAATCACACTGTTCGAGAATGGCGATTGCGATCGAGAAATTGTCGATTTTTTTGGGAGAAATTTTCGAAATTTTTCTCGATCGCTGTGGAAAATATTCTCGCACAGTTCTTGGAACAGTTTGATCAATCGAAATCGGAGATTATGGAACAAAGTTTGATCGATTGTATGTTCAGTGTGCGATGATCAATTGCTGATGATCGTCCCTTCCACATGCAGTAAATAGATTGCGGATCCTAGATGTCGGGCGACGGAAGCGGTGGAGATCAAGCGTAGCACAAAGAACAAAAAGGAACGAGGACGAAGCGGAAGGCGGCAAACAAGGGCAGCAATGACAGAGGAGGGACGAGAACAATCGCCAACTGGTTGGCTCTCTGAATGTTAGCGTTGAATCTGCTTTCCGACAGATCCTCAGGTGGGACCTGATCTCCTTTCCACCGGGCCTCCTTCGTTTCCTCCTCGCCTTCTCAATCGATTCGATTCCACGTGTGTGAACCGCTTGTGCATCGAATCCCGTGAACTCTGCTGCGCTTGTGCATTACATGCTGATGATGCTGATGAGACGTGCACTTTTGTCAATGTCAGAAGTCAGAAAGAACTTCACAGCTTGACGAGACGAATCCTTCTTCTTCCATTGGCTTTTGTGTCTCGTAAGTCTTGATGCGTCGAGCAGATGGCGGGTGTGTGCATTTGAAACCGGATCTGGAATCCTGTACCGCCTATTTTGTCATGTGTCGCAGCGATTTTGTGTGGAAATTTGGTGCAAGAAAAAATTGGTCTTCTCACGCGTATTGAAACGGATTTCGATGCCTGATTAAAACAGTGGATGCAAGAGAAGCTGATCTTCTCACGTTTTGGAAACGGATTTCGATGCCTGAACACAGTTGATGCAAGAGAGAGACTTGGCCGATGCGTGTGTGTTTGATGCCTGGGCTTAGATCGTTGCGACTTGTTCCCGGATTGTTCCTGTTCGTCGAGGATTGAGTGTGCGAAGCTTTTCTCGGACTGAAGAAGAAAGGAAAGGTTAAGTGCGAGCGTGTGTTTGTTTTTCCAGCTATCTATCTGTTCTTCTCTGCACTTTGCCATGATCACAATGTCTTGCGCCTGGCAGTCCTCCAGTTTAATTCATAGAGTTCGAGATCTCGCGACTTTAGTTCCGGACATGGTGAGTGTGAGAATAGCAGCTGGGAATACAATAAGCGCAAGGCCATGTTGTGAGATGAAGAGCGGCGGAGGAAAGGTGACTGTATGCAGCAGGGAAGGAGAGGAAAGGAAGTCTTGTATAGCGCAAGCGAAGTGTACGCTGCTGAAGTCTTCTGACAATTCATGTGGAGGGCCAGCAGAAGCCGCTCGCTTTGCTTACAACGATGCCATGGTCGTTTGCGAGCGAGCACGAAGCGACATTGCGCTGCTCTCACAGTACTTCTCCTCTTGGATCGGATTGTTTGCTCTCATATCCCCCTCTCCTACTCCAAGTTTCCAGTTTCCAATCTTTCCTTGTCTTTTCTTTCTCCTTCTCTCTGTGTGACTCCTTACAAGCCAAACATACAACCAAACACAGAAAATGGTTTTGTTGGTTATGTAAGTTTGACTTGCAATGAATATGTTTTCTGACCTTAGAAAGCTCAAATGCAGAGAAATTTCCCGACTCAATATGCAGGCTCGAGCAGGCATAGCCAAACTGGGTTCAGGATTTCTTATGCTTGATGGTATGTCTTATAACTGATCTCTAAACTGAGAAGATGTGGTGAAAAAAATATTTCAGAATTTTGTGAGGGCTTGGGATTCATTGTCTTCTGAAACTTGCACTTTTACCAGTTCCAATTGCATGCACAAAGTTGAAACTGCAATGAAGGAAGAGAGCTTGGAAGTGTTCACATTCAGGATGCCTACTGTTATACACTTCCATCAAATGGATTGCTTTGATCCTTGGATGCTTTGGTTCTAATTGCTCTCAGAGAGCGTTGCCTGTCCCATAATGTGCTAGCTCTCAAAGCTCAACATTGAACTATCTCGTCCAAATGGATTATTTCTTGGATCCTTTGATTCTAATTGCTCTCAGAGAGCATTGCCTGTCCCATAATGTGCTAGCTCTCAAAGCTCAACATTGAACTTCAATTCTGGCAGCCCGTGCAAGAGAAGATGTGGAGAAACTTGATTTGAAGGCACGCAAGAAAATCACAAGCCTGCGACACATTGCTTGGGTTAGTGGGTCTCTTGAGAACTTTGGTTGCAAGTTCTATGCAAGTTCAAACCAAGATCTTCTATTGATCATCTATATTGACTTCCTTTGTGCAATCTTGATGGTTCTCACATGTGGTAACTGCAATGAAACAGATTGGGTGTCTAGTATGTGAAGCCACAAGGGAAGTTAGTAAATGAACTTGTGGCTTGGGTGTGCAGGGTATGAAGGAGAGTGCATGCATGGAGCTTAGCATTGTGGCAGAAGAGCATTGGAGTGATGGTGCCTTAGATGTAAGAACTCCTCTTGACATGGACAAGAACACCATTGTCACAATTCAACTATAGATGTTCCAACTTTCCTGCAATGTCATCCCAGTAACTGGTGATCTCTGAAAGGGAGGAGTTAGTCAATTGCCAAGTCATGGCAAATGATCTAGAAAAGAATCAAATGTCTTCAAGTGCATGAACTTGAGCCAGTAGAGAGAGTTGCTAAGTTATTTATTGGACATGGTCAGTGAAGAAATCATATTTTAATAGGCTAGCAGCCCTTGATAGCATTTCAACCTAGAAACTTGGGAGGCTGCACACTTTGTGCCTGGAGTGGACGTCTATGGTTGCAAGCATCAATATTTTTTTTCAGAAACTGTGGAAGAGATTTTGCAGCAATTAATTCGTAAATTGACTGTTCATTTTTACTTTTGGTATTGAATAGTGCAGAGATGCCTTAAGGTGCAACTGCTTGCTTACTCAGTGTCAGCATGTTCAATGGTAGGTCACTGAGTCATGAATTGTGTAAGAGTAACATGGGTTGGTGGTGTTTTCTTTCATCAGGCTGATCTGCGATTGGTGGATTTGCGCACTCGCAGACGTGTGATGGAAGATGTTCATGTGTCCCTTCAGGTATATTGCAGTACAGTTGCACAGTCTTGTCACTGCAATTTCATAGGTACTTCTCATATACTTCTGGATATGTTGCAGGTGGTTAGAAATTCTGTTTTGTCTCCTTTCCTGTCTTGACAGAGGTTGGGTAGTGTGATTTATTGGTATGGATTTTGGCAGATTGTGAAGAATGTGCATAGAGCAATTGTCAGAAAATTACAATTGAGGTGAGATGGCATTTGGGCCTTTGAGCAATCTGTTGCATAGTTTGTTGTTGTCCTCTCATTCTTCCTTTGACAACTATTTTTTTTTTCCAAATCAATAAGTTGGCTGCTTCCATTGTGTGATCCATTCTCAGAAGCATGTAACTAAGGCTAACAAGCTGTCTTCAGGGTGAATGGGAAGGTGACTGATGCAGGAAGGCCTCTGGTCCTGGGGTCAGTGGAAGAAGACAACTCCAGTCTTAGATGGATGCAGAGAGTCAGTTACCCAACATATGATTATCTGACTGTGATTCAGGTAAATAATAGTGATTCTTGATTCTCAATTCAATTTTTTGTCTACAAGAAGTGGGTTGGGACTAGTTTAGCTTGGCAATCTTTTGGAATTCATGATCTACAAGTGTGTTCCATACATGGAACAGCCCACATCTACATTGTAATTTGTGATGTTGTCTGTGATTAGATGCTCCGATTTAGCCATTTACTCTCATGAAATTCCTGGTATCAATGTGGATGAATGCTTGTTTGAGTTTGTAGGATGCATACTGGAGCATGACCTCAGCTCTTGTGGAGGTTGAAGGCAAAGATTGCTCTGATCCTGATGAGGTCTTCTCTTCTTCACAGGCCTGGTGATAATGAGTTGCATATGGAGTTCTGGATCTCAAAATTGTGTCAAGAGAGAGAAGTTTGGGTTTGAATCTCCTCTTTTTATTTCCTTCTTGGGTGCCACTTCACTGAACACTTCACATTTTCAAAAAACAAGATGACTTCTGAATAGCTGAGGGTTATGATTCAGGAAATCTTTCATTTCATCAATGGCATTAGTCCAGCAAAATGTGAGAAACTTAAAGTTAGTATTTAGACACACCAATACAACGAGTTGCAAACATGTTTCACATGGCAGTTTCTGTTAAGGTGTTCTGGTGACTGGATTTTACTAACTGCATGGTGATTTTGTATTGTGCATAATTGGTGGACAGCTGGAATTCATAGTGGCTACCTTAATGGACCTGGACGAAGTGGATGGGGGCAGTGGGGCTTTATTGTTGGCAGAATGTGCCAGCTCTCCTGATGTTGCCACTCGGTGAGTGCTCACTCTCTCATCACACTTCTTCTTAGGCAAGTTTTCATGCATTAAATTACCACCAAAGCAGAGGATTTCCTTTGTGGCAGAATCCCATGTCAAAGAACTCAAGCAACATGGAGCACCCTTCCTCACTTCTGTGGTTAGGGAACAAAATTGTAGGGTGCATCCCTAACAAGAGTGGCACTTCCTTTGTCTCCCATTCAACCTTTCATCATGATTGACCTGTGCCCTCCTGCTCATGATATAGATGGGAATAAAGTTCATGTTCTTAAATTTTGGAGGGTTTAGGATTTACCCCCATTAACTATTTTTTATCAAAGCTCCTTTTCCAAGGCAGACACTTCAAAACTCTAACAGAGCATGAGGAGCTCTATAGAGCTTTAAGACATGCTCTGGGTTTGGTCACAAGTGCATGATCTCACATATAAGGGTGGCATGGAGCAGGCATGCATTGGCAGATGCATTGGCAAATGCTCCATCACTATGGACACTTGGAAATGCAGGCCTTGCTGCCTTGCAGGTACAACTTTATCCCCTTAATTCTACCTTTGGGCTGCTGCACTTGTTGTTTGCATCCAGATTTTAGTTGAACAAACCTTGCCCTTCAGTGTAGTCAAACAAGAATGTAGATGGTATAATCTTAGTCATGACACTGTTCAAAACTCCAAACAAAGAGTTTATATTGATGTTTCGTGTTTTGGTGGCAGAGACTAGCAGGGGACAGTAATGCCACAGTGGCAGCAGCTGCCTCTAAAGCTATTGGTAAGCTTAAATCACAGTGGCACCAACAACACAGAAACATTCTCTCTGCTCCATCAGATGTGGATACTGATGGAAGGCCTGATATCCTGTGATCCAAGAATTACTTTTGAATCAAGCTGCCAGACCATTCTGAGCACCCCATGCTACTCATGATTAGTTATGGTGTAACACAATTTGGAAGATGATACCAGCTACTGGTAAAACACACACAAGAGAGCATGGGTGGGGAGTACATAACAATCTGGTGGAAGCATCCGCAAAGAGTCATCAATCTGATGGCAGATGTGGCAAATACAGCATAATTTACATCATCTACAGGAAAGAGTGAAATACACTTATATTTGCAATTCATCAGCAACACTGTCCCATGATACATACTGATTATGCTCTGCGCTGAAACACTCTTCAAACACAATCACTGTCAACCATCACATGGAGCTGCATCTGGCGACAACACAGGAGGTGGAGAAAGTTCCAACGACCAGAGTCACTGATTCCACATCTTCCTACTAGCTGTATATTTTTCTACCAGCAAAGATTGTGGTGGGTATAAACAACTGACCCTTTCCTATCTGTCATGGTTTGAACTTCTCCCATACCTGAAAGAAATGTGTCTTCAAGTGTCAATCCAATGTAAAAGTTGGACTTCACATGAGCTAAGACAAGAGCAATGTACTAACTGATGGTCTATGTGGATCAGGTGCTGGCTAATCTATTTCAAAAGATTTAGAAACCTATCAGTTGTTAGTATGTAGGAGACTCACTGTTGCAAAATTATTTACATGCAAATTGATGCAAAATGTGGGACTTATGCTCACACCATAGTAGTGTCATGTATAAGTGTGCTTAGTTTGTGGCCATGAATGAATTAAATGACTTAATGATAAAACTTTGTCTCTTCATCCTTGTCAGAACTCTGAAAAAATTTAATGGGACTACTGCACACTTTTTGTTGAACTATTTACATCTTTGACAGAAACTGGACAATTGTTAGTGGTGGGGACAGTATAAGGTGGCGTTCAAATACAACAGGAAATTTCCAAGTTTTGTAGAAGCATTGGAGAAGATGAAGCATTGATAAGGGGCAGTTGTCATATACAGCACAATAACTTCAAACAAGTACAGAGCAGCCAGAGATGTAGGCAAGATGCCAATGCCAGCAGATGATATTCACAGAGTTTCCCACAGACCTCACATAATATGAAAGAGAGGTTACTTCAGAGTTCCATATGGGAAGAGTTTGTCAAGAACCCCCTTTTCTTGGTTAGTTTTAGTATAAGATATTCAACTTTGTGAAAGGAAAGCCACTGTTGTGAAAGGTAGCCAAAACCATTGTAGAAGTGTAGCAGGTTTGAGGGGAAAAAGAAAAGCAACAGAGTGGAGATTAAGCTTGTGATATTTGTTGGAGTGTTCCAAGACGCTGTCTTTCAGTTTTTGCCTGCACAAGCCTGTTCATAGCAGCTATGTCTAAGGGCACTGGCTCAACATTGCACCGATCAGACGATGCTGCACATACCTTCACAAAAAAAAGAACCCATTCACATTTCACTTTAGCTCACTGAAACAAGCAGGAAGCAAAGTATGACCATTCTATGAAGGAAAAATAACAATTTCTCATCATTCAATACATTGCAACTCCTCCTGGATAATTGACCATAATTGGCAATGCCACTCATTGTATTGAAACAATACCAATCATATCCGATTCATTGAATCGCCTGGTAACCTAGTGTCATCCCCAACGAACATTGAAATGGAATACCTGGTTGGCCAGCGAGTCCGGAGCCCAACAATCAGAGCCCCAACTTCCTTCTCAGAACTTGGGGCAAACAATGTGAAACTATGCCTTTCTAGAACTATAGGTTAATCAGGCTCAATTCTTCCTTCCTCGGTGTACAATATCCACCATTGACCATTTACAAATTAACTCTGAGAAGCCATCTATTCTGCAGCTTTACAAGGGTTGTAGATACTAAATGCAAACTGGACAAAAGAAGTTGGCACTGACCTCATCAAATAAAGCATCAACCACAGGATCGTTGTTAATCAAGTTTTGTAAGGCATTCCGCAAATAATGGACATCAAGCTGGATTTGTTGATAGCCACAACAGTTCAGTGTTTCCAGCCTAACAAACTCTTGGAAGGTTTTCAGGACCAATTTTACCACCGCAGAGACCACAGATGCCTGTGCCAGGAGTTAGGCAAGAACTTTCTGAGACAAATTATATCACTGCCAAGTTTTTGAGGTTCAAATTTTCATTGTTTCACATCCAAAGCAAAAAGCCAGCAGTGAAATTTGAAGAGCTTAGGATCTTGAGATAAGCATGAACAAAATGTGTGGATCCCACCTCAAAAGGTCACTCAACCACATACAGCTATTCCACTGTTTGGTTTCAAGCTCTGTTCTGAAACATCAAAGACTAAACCCAATCCCTTGCATTCCACACACCCAAAATAGTGGAATTTGATAGTGTACCTGAGTATATTCAACTTTTGTGAACAGTTCGATGCGCCGGGTGAAAAGTTTTGCGATATCTCTCTCCCACAGCTTGCTTTTGGATTGAGAAACCCGATAGATGTCACCCTTTGAAGCCACCTGCGAAGGGCCTGCATGGTCTGAATGTTTCATTCCTGGATTGATCCGTGGATGGCCTGGGTCTAACAATTGATGTAATTCTGCCTCCAGTGTTGCCACCTGCAGGCTCTGACAAGGTAAAAAGTCAACAAGAAACCCTCCCACAAATTCATTTCTCTATATTAAAAGCTTTAGATGAAACATTTTGCACACTGGAGATTAGTACTGAGGACATCAACTGTCTGTTGAAAATGTTTGCACCTAAGAATAGGTCACCAAGCCAATTCCTAATGAATGTGTACTCACTGAATTTGCACAAGTCTTTTGTGCATGTTTTACAAAAGGGCAGACATGTTGACAGCTAAGTATGAAAGAGTGCTTCTTCACCCTATGGGGCTACTGCCTCCATTTAGGGGTGGTCACTTTGTAACCACGATCAGCAGGGAAACATGCTTGCCCATGAATCTCCCACCCCCAGGTACCCAAATGGTTTTTATGGACCATTTGACTGGATCCCCTGCAATAGTTTGATTGGTTACAGTATGTAAAATCTAGCTTTGCCTAGTGGAGATATGCAGCCATGAGGCCCAACATATGCTCCTGGCTTGACACTCACATTTAAGACTGAAAGTTACCACATTCAACCATCTTGGTTTTGGCATGCATAGGACCTGATAATATGCATGATTGAGAACAGCAAAGCAAGTGCTAGTTGGCCAGATCTCTATAGCAGGTCAAAGGTCACCTCTTGTAACAATAAATCACTAAACATGCGGACCTCCGTTGGCTCCTTACACTGCACCAAACTCCAATCCAATATTTTCTCTAGTTGTAGAGTATTCCAATTGAAAATTCCCTGGAATCTTGATATGGGCTTCTATCATCTACTCAATTCTGGTTGCTGCAAAGATCGTAGAGAAAAGCACAAGAGGAATCTCAAATTTCCAATGTAATTGTTGAATATGATAGCCTAGAAGTGCCTTATCCTTTGAAGGGAAGGTGTAAAACTTTATGCGTTTGGTGTAGAATCGAACCTCTAGCCAGAGAATGGTTTCCATGCTCTTGCGCACCAGAATGGACAGCTTGTAAGCTTGCACATCTACATACTGAGCCCCCCTCTTCAAGTTGAAGCAGCTGATGATTGGTTATGTGCAGACATTCCTACCTCCAAGATAGGCAATGTAAAAGCAAAAACTGAACAATAATCCTGGAATTAACCTGATGGAGAAGGGTGTCGCCAGTGGCATGAAAGAATCGACAAATTTCAGAGGGCACAAAGGCAGGACGTGCTTCACTGCTCATGGCACCCCCTCCTATGAACCATGCTCCCACAATCTGCCAATCCAGCATATCTGTTTTGTCATTCCTTACCCTCCCTTTGCACAAATGGTATTGTATCTATGTTGAAGATCAAAACTATGACAGGCAAAGCTAGTGAGGATGGCTCATAGCACAGATATTTGCACATTCACACAGCTTGACCTGGAGAATGGTCTTGCAGCTATTTGCCTGTTCCAAACCAATTTCATCATGGCATCCATCTATATTAGCCTCCTCTTTCCCTTATCTTTCACCACCTTCTTGTCTACTCTCTATCCAATGCAAGCCCAAAATATTAGAAGAATGTTAGACACATACCTCTGTGATCTTAGGAACAGCTGCTTGGTAGATGTAGACTGAAAGAAGGGCCAGCACAAGGACTGAACTTGGTGTAGCCAATGGTCCGGATTGTGGCTTTCTCATGGGGATAGAACGTGAATTGATGCCTGCTTTCACACCTAGAGACAGAAAGTCATCTACTAGATTGGTGAAAAGATCTTGGAAACCTGCCTGAACCAAGTCAACATACTCATCCCGCCACTCTGCTAGATATTCTTCACTTTTATCAAGTAGCTCCTTCAGATCCTGCAAGAAGCACCAGATAATATTTGAGAGACTGATAACACATGAACTGGTCATAACAAAATTGTAAACAGTTATCTTTTTTCTCTTCAGATTTGAAATGTTAGATGAACGGATTGCAGTGTCAAAGGATTTGATGACAGCACCATAGTAGCAAAGGATGCTGACAAGAATAAAAACTGACCTGTAGAACATGAAGGCTACCTTGAATAATAGTTCTCTGGGCCTTTTCTAAGTAAGATCGTAGAGCATTTGACTGCTTTGATGCCTCCATGTCCGATTGCTCTGGTATCACTAGAGCTGCTACACTCCCCAAAACTAAACTTGAATTGCTTATATAAACAAACACAAACCAGACAATTTGCAGAACCTCTTTAAATGCCAATATAGAGTTATAGACACTGCAATTGGCACTGCCTGCTACAAGTTAGTAGTGTTGATCAGTAACACACCTGTGATATTCTGGTATAGACCATTGAACATAATATTAATGTGCTGCCTGAGAGAATCCTCCACTGCCTGCACATGTTCACAAACATGGTAGTACTTTGCTGGGTATGATATTGACTCACTCTATGAACTCTACACATTCAATGAAATTACTGGCTATGGGGACAAACATGTCTTCTTCTAAGATCCTCCACATAGACTGCACAGTTATAGCTCCTTTCTGCAAGGAGCAGGGAACAGATATCTCAACTGTGATAGGATCATCAGGGTTTAGTGTAATCAAGGGAGGTCTGGTCTAATGACTCCCCCTTATTTGGTTTACTAAATGATTCTTTTCACCAGGAGAAACAATACTCAAACCACACAAAGAACTTGAGGTGATTAGAGAAAGAATTCACAAACCTTGGAAGCATGCTCAAAAAGACCAGCATCTGGCACCAACTCGTTCAATAAGGTGACACCTTTTGACAGTACTCCTGTAGTCATGTAGGACAATTATTAAGACCCACTTTCAAACACCAGGAAGGCAATAAAAGAGAATGACACAGCCATGGAGGCTGCTGTTTTGCCTCCATGGATAACCGACAAAGCTTCACTGTGGGGGAGCAGATTCTGTGGGTTGCAGACAAAAAAGAGGTCTATGGACACCTGTAAATAACATTCAGACCAGAATCTGAGAGAAAGAACAGGAGGAGATTGATAGCATCCAGATAAATTCAATTTGAAACTACAATCCAGCATATGGTCTCCATGAATTTACCAAGAGCTGCAATAAGCTCTGTTGCAGATAGTGCACTGGTCTCAAATCGCAATGACCTTTGAACACTTGCAAAGTACCTGAAAGTAGCACAGAAGTCAAGCAATTTCTGACATAGAGGATGGACCTATGAGCATAATAGGATAGACTTTTCAATGACCACATCTCTTGGTGACTCTCCAAGCTAATATGTGCTTATTAATCGGCACATCCACAATAGCATGCATTCCATGTGATAAAATAACCTTCACACATAGAGGCACAAAACAGAGCTCAAACTTCCTATGGAACAGTCACTTGAAGATACAGCTGCCACTACACTAGGAGATTTCAGCAATTTAGTTGTTTATTTTCCTCCTAGGAATTGTAAACAGGAAATTTGTGGCAAAGTTGCCAGAATTAGTGGAGACTAAAACACCTTCCAACCAACAAGACTAAACATACACTTTGCTTCAGAAAGGACCACAACAGCCTATGTCATAATTAATCAGGTGGTTGTGAGCAAAGCAGTTTGAACTATATATCACCAGGAGACTTACTCATCAAAGAGTTTGGTGGCTGCCACGGTGAGTAACTTTTCATGGCTTGGAAAGAGTGCCTGATATGTGGCTGCAGTCTCTATGAAATCATGAATGAAATCCTATGCTCACCCAAGGGTGAGGTTGAGGTCAATATAAGTTCTTGTCAGCACTATCTAACAGCAGAGAGTTGGAATGGTGGATTCTAGGACTAGACACCATAACTGCCACAGAGTCACTACGCCAGTATGTAGCAAGTTGGCAGTATATATCAAACAATGAACAAATACTCCAATTCAAACCATGCACTTTTTGAAGTGGCAAATATCAAATTAATGCCAAGACAGGCAATTCTGCAACCAACAAGACACAATCCCTTCCTCTCAGGGTGGCTTCCAAGATGGATCCACCCCCCCCCTTTGCACACAATCCTACTAGTTACAGCAGCATGAAACAAGGACTGTTACCTCTTCAATTTTTTCAAGAGCTTTTTGTGGAGATGTAGGAGTCTCTCCCTTGATGTCTGGTGTAGCCATACCTGTTTCTAAACCAAGAAAACTTTTCAGTTTATTCACCATAGTTGGTTTTGACACTCCTAAGTCCTTCAAAAGACGGTCCCAGTGTGCCGCTAGGAACATATTAATCAAGCTTTCCACCTGGCAGCCACCCCAAAAAGAAAGCTCTTATTCTTGAGAACAACTCTTTGTCCAGACTGATATCAGGCAAAATAGCGATAAGGTCAAGGTCACTGGACGTCTCATTCATCTTCCTACTTTGAGGGCTGCTTAAAATGCTGGAATGGAATACATGTGGATTACAAACTGAACTGAGGCGGTAGAGGAGCAGAGAAACTGCATGGTTGATATGGAAAGACTATTGTCCCTACATACAGAAAACTTGGCCTGAACTAGGCTTATAAGATTGGAAAACAACCATAGTCCCAGGTTTGTGGTGTGACCC
>Ga0209208_10003606_pt1 | contig 22139 bp, 21 predicted proteins | sample S1TSphfallax_3_FD_187694 | JGI IMG/M metagenome (GOLD analysis project Ga0209208, IMG submission 187694) | Host-associated microbial communities from peat moss isolated from Minnesota, USA - S1T2_Fd - Sphagnum fallax MG (SPAdes) (version 2) | ecosystem: Host-associated > Plants > Peat moss >...
TTTCGCGCGCCGCCCAGCCCACCGGGCCAGCCTCCGGGCGCAGAATATCAGGCCCGTCCACCGCGCCCTCGAAGCCCAGCATCGCCGTCCAGCACGGCGCCATCTCCACCGCCGCCAGCAGGCGCAGAAAGCGGTGGCCGAGCGGGCCCAGCAAGGCCGCCGCCTGCGGCGCCGGAATCGCCAGGATCAATATATCGGTGGCCAGGGGTGCGGCATCTTTGAACGTCAGCGTCCAGCGCCCGTCTTCCGGCAGGATGCCGGTTACATGGGCGCTGCTGCGCAGGTGGGGCAGGGCCGCCGCCATCGCCAGCGGCAAGGCGGCCATGCTGGGCACGCCGGAGAATCGCCCTGGCCCGGCCGCCGCCCAGGGTGCCGCGCCGAACCCATGCATCAGGCTGGCGAACCGCTCGTCCCGCGCTGTGAAAAACTGCGCGCCGTGGTTGAACCTCCATGAAACGTCCTGCCGGCTGGCAAGCCGCCCGCCCGCCCTGCGGCCTTTATCGAATACAGTGACGTTTTGTCCCGTCTCATGCAGGTGGCGGGCCAGCGTAAGCCCTGCCATGCCAGCCCCGATAATCGCAATATCCATGATACAAGCTTACGGAGAACCGTACGGACCGCAATGGGAGTCCAGATTAAGTCTGTTTAAGCGTTATTTTTAAAGCAATTATGTAGCGCGCGATCGGTTCAGATCGACACATAGGCGCCGCTCATCCGGCTGTAGCGCGCTCAATCCATCCCGATCATCGCCATCAGCTCAAGGCCTGAGACCGGTTGCCCGAAATAGGCGCCCTGGCCCTCATCGCAGCCAATTTGGCCCAGCAATGTGAACTGCGCCTGGGTTTCCACGCCATCCGCCAGCACCCGGCAGCCGAGCGCGTGCCCGGCCTCGATCGCGGCATGCACGATCGCGGCGTCGGGCGGGCTTTCACCCAGATTTTGCACGAGTGAGCGGTCCAGCCGCAGGATTGCGAGCGGCAGGCGTTTGAGCGCGCTGAGCGATGCGTAGCCAGTGCCAAAATTATTGAGCGCCATGCGCACGCCGATGCCCTGCAAGGCTTTCAGGGTGAATGTGGTATCCTCGTTTTCGTCGATCAGCATGGTCTCGGTGAGCTCCAGCTCCAGCCGCTCGGCCGCCAGGCCGGAGCGCGAGAGCGCCTCCAGCAATTGCCTAATCAACCGCCCGCTTTGCAGATGCCGTTGCGAGAGCGTGAGTGCGACGGCCATATCGGCCGGCCATTTCACCGCCTCAAAACACGCCTCGGTGATCATCCAGCCGGCGACGTCGTTGATCACGTCCGAGCGTTCGGCAACCGGCATGAAATGCGCGGCCGGGATCAGCCCGCGGCGGTTATGCTGCAGCCGGATAATGGCTTCCGCGCCGCGGATGAGGCCGGATTTGAGCGCCACGACCGGCTGGTAGTGCAGCACCAGCCCGCCGCCCAGCAAGGCCTGGCGCAGCCGCGCGGTGATCCGCCGCCGTTCAGTGATTTCGCGCCGGGCGGTACGCATGCGCAAATCCCGCGCCGCCAGTGCGGCCGGCGGGCTGGCAGCGACCGGCGGCGGTTCAACAGCGACCACGCCTTCAGCGTGCGGCTTGAACGGCTTGGGCATGGGACATCTTGCTGGCCATGGCGCAGCTTGCGCAGGCCAAGATTAACGTTTGGGAAATGTTATTTTTCTAAATTCAGGCAAAGTTTTGCGCGCCGGTTCGACACCTGTTTTCGGTCCTTTTTGGTGAAACTGAAATTTTGCCCCGTCATGGGCAAATGGGCCTATGGACCGAGCGCTTCGGCGAGGCCTGTAAAGCTGGCGGCAATCCCGTAATGCCGGATGACGTAGTTGATTGCCCAGGCCGCCGGGGGCGGGGTGGCCAGGCCATCGATGATCGCTTGGGTGAACCCGGCGGCGTCATCCGCGGCGATGAAGGGTGCCTCGTCATCCGCCGCGAAGCCGGCGAGGCTCGCCGGTGTCGCCACCGTCGTCAGCCCGTGCCGCGCATAGTCCAGCAGCTTGATCTTAAGGCCCGAGCCCACCCGCAGCGGGGCGATCGCCAGCGCGGCGTTATGCAGCAGCGGGGCAATCTCCGGCACGCGGCCATGGCAGGTAACGGAAGGCGGCAGGTTACGCAGCGCGCCGCCGCAATCGCCCACCAAATCCAGCGTATAGCCGCGCCGGATCAGCCCTGGCCAGATTTCGGCAAAAAACCAGCGCAGACCATCGAGGTTCGGCAGGCTGGCGCTGCCGATAAAAATCAGCCGGCCGGGCTGGCGGGTGTGCTCGGGCCGGGGCGGGCAGGGGGTGGCCGGCATGCCGGCGGTGAAGACATTCTGCGCCGGGCAGAGCTCACGCAAAATCCGCGCCTCCTCCGGCTGGATCGCCGCGATATGCCGGGCGAAGCCGAGCTGCCGCGCCTCATCGGCCGCCGTCAGCTCACGCGGGCGGAGTGAAAACCCGGCGCTGCGCAAAGCCGCGTGGCGGCGGTGGAACACATCATGCGCGATGATGACGCTGTTGCTCCTGGCCAGTCTTGCGTCATCCAAAACATGCGCCCGGAACATGGTATCAACCAGGATCGCGCCAAACCCGCCGCCCGCCATATGCCCGGCGCACCACGCCGCATCGGCAAGCGAGATATAGGCGCCGAGCACGGCATCGGCCTGATGGCGCCGGTTGCTTAAGGAGGCGCGCAGCCCGGCCGGCAATTGCCGCCCGCCTGCCCTTGCCAGCGCCGCCAAGGCTGCGCGGGGGCTGGCGGCAAATACGCGGCCGCGCCGCCCGCGCACATGCGGCCCCGCGACGGGGGCCAGGCCATAGCGCTCCATGGGCCAAGCCAGCCGGCTGCCGGTGAATACGATTTCCACATCGTGGCCTTGCGATTGCAGCCAGGTGATCAGCGCAAAATTGAACGCCAAATGCCCGGCAGCGCCGGGGCGGGGGAGCTCGTCGGTGACGAACGCGATGCGCACAAGGTAAGTTAAGCGCTTCTTTTTTTGAAAAAAAGCAGCAAAAAACTTTTATTTACTCATGAGCGTTGCCGGTGGCGCGCCCGAAGCCCAGCGTAATCAAAAGTCTTTTGGCGTCGCTTTTCTTCGAGACAAAGCGTCCGCTTACGTGCTTTCCGTTAAGCGGCGGTATCCTGGATCACGCCCTTCTCCGCCAGCAACGTCTGCAACTCGCCGGACTGGTACATCTCGGTCACGATATCGCAGCCGCCGATGAACTCGCCCTTCACGTAGAGCTGCGGGATGGTCGGCCAGTTGGAGAATTCCTTGATCCCGTCGCGGATTTCCGGCTCTTCCAGCACGTTGACGGATTTGAACGGCACGCCGGCGTGTTTGAGCACCTGCACCACGCGGGCGGAGAAGCCGCATTGCGGGAACATCGGGGTGCCCTTCATGAACAGCATGACGGGGGCAGACTCGATACGCGCCTGAATTTCGTCGAACACGGGGTTGGTCATGGATTGATCCTTAATCGGGGGCTGAGGTTTGCAGGGCCAGAGCGTGCAGCGCGCCGCCCATGCGGCCTTGCAGTGCGGCATAGACCATCTGGTGCTGGCGCACGCGGGAGACGCCGCGGAAGGCTTCGGTGACGACGGTTGCGGCAAAATGGTCGTTATCCCCGGCCAGGTCCTCAATGGTGATTTTCGCATCCGGAAAGGCGGATTTGATCAGGGCTTCGATTTCACCGGCCGGCATAGCCATTTGCGGGGTCCTTAAGCTGCGAACCAGTTAGGGAAGAAGCTTTCATGGGCGGTCGCCAACTGTGTCAAAGATATGGCAATGCCGCCGGGGAGAGTCAATTTTTTATCGGCGCGCGCATGGCCGATCAGCTCGGCGTGGATGCCGGCGGCGTTGGCGGCGGCGATCAGCGCGGTGGCGTCGCTCACCGCCAGCACGTAGCGGGCCTGGTCTTCGCCGAACCAGAATGCGGCATCGCCCTGTGCGGCGAGCGTCGCCCCGGTCTCGCCCGCCAGCGCCATTTCCGCGATGGCAACCAATAGCCCGCCATCGGAGACGTCGTGGCAGGCGGCCACTTCGCCGGCCAGAATCCGCGCGCGTACGAAATCGCCATTGGCCCGCTCGGCGGCCAGGTCCACCGGCGGCGGCGCGCCCGCCTCCTGGCCGCAGATTTCGCGTAAGTAGAGCGAACGGCCGAGATGCCCGGCAGTGGCGCCGATCAGCACCAGATCAGTATCCGGTTTGAGCGCGATGCCCATGGCAAGGGCGGCGTCCTCGATCACGCCGACGGCGCCGATGGCGGGGGTGGGCAGAATGCCCCGCCCCTCGGTCTCGTTATAGAGCGAGACATTGCCGGAGACGACCGGGAAATCGAGCGCTTTGCAGGCCGCCGCCATGCCGCTTATCGCGGCCGCGAACTGGCCCATGATCTCGGGCTTCTCCGGGTTGCCGAAATTCATGTTGTCGGTCACCGCCAGCGGGCGCGCGCCGGTGGCGGTGATGTTGCGCCAGGCCTCGGCAATGGCCTGCGCGCCGCCGGCCTCGGGGTCGGCCACGCAATAGCGCGGCGTGCAATCGGTGGTCATGGCGAGCGCGCGTTTGCTGCCCTCCAGCCGCACGATCGCGGCGTCGGCCTGGGCCGGGCGTTTGACCGTCTGGCCGCCGACGGTGGAATCGTACTGGTCGAAAATCCAGCGCCGTGAGCAGAGATCGGGGCAGGCGATCAGCGTCAGCAGCGCTTCACCCAACGGGGCACTGGTATCCACCCGGCCGAGCGGCGCGGGCTTTGGCGTTGCCACGGTCGGGCGGCGGTAGAGCGGCGCGGCGTCCGAGAGCGGGGCCAGCGGAATATCGGCCTCCACCACGCCGCGATGTTTGACGATGATGCGGCCGGTATCGGTGATATGGCCGATGATGGCGTAGTCCAGATCCCATTTCTCGATGATCGCGCGGGCCATCTCGGCGCGCTCGGGTTTCAGCACCAGCAGCATGCGCTCCTGGCTTTCCGAGAGCATCATCTCATAGGCGCTCATGCCGGTCTCGCGCTGCGGCACGTCATCCAGCACCAGCTCGATGCCCACCCCGCCTTTGCCGGCCATCTCGACCGAGGAGGAGGTGAGCCCGGCCGCCCCCATATCCTGGATCGCGACGATCGCGTCGGTCTGCATCAGTTCGAGGCAGGCCTCGATCAGCAGTTTTTCGGTGAACGGGTCGCCGACCTGCACGGTCGGGCGCTTTTCGGCGGAATTCGCGTCGAACTCGGTGCTCGCCATGGTGGCGCCATGGATGCCGTCCCGCCCGGTTTTGGAGCCGACATAGACCACCGGGTTGCCGATGCCGGCGGCGGCGGAGAGGAAAATCTTGTCCTGTGCGGCGATCCCCACCGTCATCGCGTTGACCAGCGGGTTACCATTATAGGCGGGGTGGAAATTCACCTCGCCCCCCACCGTCGGCACGCCGACGCAATTGCCGTAGCCGCCAATGCCGCGCACCACCCCGTCCACCACCCGCTTGGTGACGGGCAAAGCCGGGTCGCCGAAGCGCAGCGCGTTGAGGTTGGCGATCGGCCGCGCCCCCATGGTGAACACGTCCCGCAAAATCCCGCCCACACCGGTCGCCGCCCCCTGATAGGGCTCGATAAAGCTCGGGTGGTTATGCGATTCCATTTTGAAAATCGCCGCCAGCCCCTCGCCGATATCGATCACGCCGGCATTTTCGCCTGGGCCATGGATCACCCAGGGCGCCTTGGTCGGCAGCTCGCGCAGCCACACGCGGGAGGATTTGTAGGAGCAATGCTCCGACCACATGACGGAGAAAATCCCAAGCTCGGTGAGGCTCGGGGTGCGGCCCATGATCTCCAGGACCTTGCCGTATTCCTCGGCGTTCAGCCCGAAGGATTTGGCGAGTTCAGCGTTAACCATCGGTTTTGCGCGCTCCGCGACGCTGGGTGTCATGCCGCCGCCAGTGAATCAAAAATTGGTTTCCCGTCGGTCCCGCCCATCAGCGGGTCGACCAGGTCTTCCGGGTGCGGCATCAGCCCGAGGATGCGGCGGTTATCGGAATAGATGCCCGCAATATCCCGCGCCGAGCCGTTGCGGTTGGCGTCATGGTAGCGGAAGGCGACCAGCCCTTCGCCCTCCAGCCGGTCCAGCGTCGCGGAATCGGCGGTGTAATTCCCGTCGCCATGCGCCATCGGCGCGCGGAATACGGCACCGGCGGCGAAATGCGAGGTAAACACCGTGTCGTTGCGCTCAACGCGCAGCAGCGTATCCATCGAGAGGAAGCGCAAACCCGCGTTGCGCAGCAGCGCACCGGGCAGCAGCCCGGATTCGGTGAGGATTTGAAAGCCGTTGCACACGCCGAGCACATAGCCGCCGCGCGCCGCATGCGCCCGCACCGCCGCCATGATGGGGCTTTGCGCCGCCATCGCCCCGCAGCGCAGATAATCGCCGAACGAGAACCCGCCGGGGATAATGACGAGGTCGAGGCTGGCGGGCAGCGCGGTCTCCTTATGCCAGATGATCTGCGGCTCGTGCCCAAAACTCTGCCGGACCGCGAGGATCATGTCGCGCTCCCGGTTGATGCCGGGGAAGAGGAGAATGCCTGCTTTCATGCGCCTCTCCTGCCTTGCAGGGTGGGCGATGTAAAGCCGGTAGGTGGACGTGTTTGGCTACGACGCGGGCCTGTCAGCAAAGCGGCGCTTTTTTGAAAAAAAGCGCGCAAAAAACTTTTGATTCCTCGAGGCTTTAGCAGTCCAACCAGCACCGTCCCGGCGTAACCAAAAATTTTTTGCGGAGCTTTTTTCTAAAAAAGCGACCGCTTGCTTACCTTATGCCGCAATCTCGACCTTAAAACTCTCAATCACCATATTCGCCAGCAGTTTTTTCGCCATCTCCTCAGCGGCCGCCTTCGCCGCCGCGGGGTCGGTCTCGGCGAGTTCCAGCTCGATCACCTTGCCGGCCCGCACTTCGCCCACCTGCGCGAATCCCAGATTGTTCAGCGCGTGGCCGATGGCTTTGCCCTGCGGGTCCAGCACGCCGTCCTTCAGCATCACGGTCACGATCGCCTTCACTGCATCATCTCCGGGCCCTTCATGTCGCGGGTGCCGGCCTCGGGCAGAATCCCCAGCCGCCGGGCGACTTCCTGGTAGGCTTCCTCGATCTTGCCCAAATCCCGGCGGAAGCGGTCCTTGTCCATCTTCTCGCTGGTCTTGGTGTCCCAGAGCCGGCAATTATCCGGGCTGATCTCGTCGGCCAGCACGATTCGCATATCCTCGTTCTCATACAGCCGGCCGAATTCGATTTTGAAATCGACCAGGGTGATGCCGACGCCGAGGAACAGCCCTGTCAGAAAATCATTGATCCGCAGCGTGAGGTGCACGATGTCGTCCATGTCCGGTGGGGTCGCCCAGCCGAAGGCGGTGATGTGCTCTTCCGCCACCATCGGGTCGCCGAGCTGGTCGTTCTTGTAGTAATATTCCACGATCGAGCGGGGCAGGCGGGTGCCCTCGGGGATGCCGAGGCGCGAGGAGAGCGAGCCCGCGGCGACGTTGCGGACCACCACCTCGATGGGGATGATCTCAACCTCTTTAATCAGTTGCTCGCGCATGTTCAGGCGGCGGATGAAGTGGGTCGGGATGTTGATCTCCGCCAGCTTCATCATCAAAAACTCGCTGATCCGGTTGTTCAGCACGCCCTTGCCGGTGATCGTGCCCTTTTTCTGGGCGTTGAACGCGGTGGCGTCGTCCTTGAAATACTGCACCAAGGTGCCGGGTTCCGGGCCTTCGAACAGGATTTTTGCTTTGCCTTCATAGAGCTGCCGGCGGCGGGCCATTTTGATAACCTTCAAAAACCTAATCAGGTGGGGTCTATACCAAGCAACCTTTGGCAGTGCTATGGCCCGGGCCGCATGGATGATGCAACCGAGTTTCCCATCTACCGCGCCGCCTTCAGCGGGCTGCTGGCGATGTTTTTGAGCATCGGGGTGGCGCGGTTCGGCTACTCGCCGCTGGTGCCGGCTTTGGTGGCCGCAAAATGGTATTCCGCCAGCGCGGCGTTCTGGCTGGGGGCTGTCAATCTGCTCGGCTATTTTGTGGGTGCGGCCATCATGCGGGCCTGGCGCGGCCGGCTGCAGGCCAAGCCCGTGGTGCTGGCGCTGATGGCGCTCACCGCCGTCTCGCTCGCTGCCTCGGCATTGCGCTTTGGCGTGGTGTGGTTCGGGCTTTGGCGGTTCACCTCGGGTGTCACCGGCGGGTTGCTGATGGTGCTGATGGCCGCCGCCGTGGTCGGCCGCGCGCCGCCGGCGAGCAAAGGCAAGGTAAGCGGCATCACCTTTGCCGGCATGGGCTCCGGCATCACCGCAAGCTCCCTGCTCATCCCGCCGCTGGTCGCGCATGGGCTGGTGTTTACCTGGGTGGCACTTGGGGGCCTGGGGGCCGTGGCGACAGCCGCGGTCGCGCTGATGATGCCGCATTCCACCATCCAGGCAGCCCCCCGCTCGGAAGGGCGGGACAAAGCCGGCCTCGCCGTTTGGCTGCTGACCGCCGGCTATTGCTGCTCGGCGCTCGGCTTCGTGCCGCATATGCTGTTTCTCTCGAGCTTCGTCGCCATCGGTCTGCATCGCGGAGTCGCCGCCGGTGCCGCGGTCTCAGCCTGGCTCGGCATCGCCGCTGCCTTGGGGCCGCTGGTGCTCGGCCGGGTGGCGGACCGCTTCGGCTTTCTCCGCACGCTGCTCGCCGGCTATGCGGTCATGGCGGTTGCGGTGGCGCTGCCTCTGGTCACAGCGGCAACCCTGGCGCTCAGTGTCTCAGCCTTCTTCGTCGGCGCGGTCGCCCTCGGCTCCGTCATGCTCGCGGCCGGCGCCATCGCCGGGCTGGTTCCCGCCAACCGCCTCGCCGCCAGTTGGGGTATGGCGACCATGAGCTACGCGGTGATGCAGGCCATCACCGCCGCGGCCTTCTCAAACCTGTTCCACGCCACGGGGAGTTTTTTGTTGCTGTTTGGAATTGGTGCCGTCGCGGTGCTGGCGTCCGCCGTGCTGGTTGGGGCGGCAAGGGTGCAGGCGAAGTAATACCAACCGGCCTTGAAGATGACTTAATCTTCAAGGCCGGTTGGTATTGCGCGTGGGGCTGGTGGGGCGGCCACGCGCCAAAAGAGAGGCTTATACCAACGGTCATTATTTATGACCGTTGGTATAAGCAGTCGCTTTTTTAAAAAAAAGCTCCGCAAAAAACTTTTGATTCGCTCTGGGCTGTGCCGGCGAAACCGCTTCAGCCCAGAGGAATTAAAAGTTTTTTTGGTTCTTTTTTTTCAAAAAAAGAACTGCTTGCTTACTCGGCCGCCTGCGCCTGCAGCGCCGGATAATCCGTGTAGCCGTGCCCGCCCTCGGCGTAGAAGGTCGCGGCGTTCGGCTCGTTCAGCGCGGCGCCGGCGGCAAAGCGCTCCACCAGATCCGGGTTTGCGATGTAGAGCTTGCCCCAGGCAATCGCGTCAGCCTCGCCGGCCGCCAGCGTGGCCTGCGCGCTTTCCAGCGTGAAGCCCTCATTGGCGATATAGACGCCGCCGAAAGCTTTTTTCAGTTGCGGGCCGATCCAGTCTTCGGCCTTGTGCTCGCGCGCGCAGATGAACGCGATGCCGCGCTCGCCCAGCTCGCGCGCCACGTAGGTGAAGGTGCCGAGCCGGTCGGAATCGCCCATTGAATGCGCGTCCATCCGCGGGGCGAGGTGCATGCCGACCAGGCCTGGGCCCCAGACCGACACAACCGCGTCGGTGACTTCCAGCATCAGCCGCGCCCGGTTGGCGATCGAGCCGCCATATTCATCGGTGCGGTGGTTGGAGCCGTCCTGCAGGAACTGATCCAGCAGATAGCCGTTGGCGCCGTGGATTTCCACGCCGTCGAACCCGGCCATCTGCGCGTTCATCGCGGCTTTGCGGTAGGCTTCCACCACGCCGGGGATTTCCGATGTTTCGAGCGCGCGCGGCACGGGGTATTCCTGCTTTGGCCGCACCAGGCTGACATGGCCTTGCGCCGCGATGGCGCTGGCCGAGACCGGCAGCTCACCGTTCAGGAACACCGGGGCGGAGATGCGGCCGACATGCCAGAGCTGGGCGAAAATCCGCCCGCCGGCCTTGTGCACGGCGCTGGTCACCAGCTTCCAGCCCTCAACCTGCTCGGCCGACCACAGGCCCGGCGTGTCCGCGTAGCCGACACCCATCGGCGTGACCGAGGTCGCTTCCGAGATGATCAGCCCGGCCGAGGCGCGCTGCACGTAATATTCCGCCATCAGCGCGTTCGGCACGCGGACAGCACCGGCCCGGGCGCGGGTGAGCGGCGCCATGATGATGCGGTTGGGGATGGTGATGTCCCCCAGGGTCAGTTTGTCAAACAGATTTGGCATTAAGGATCGTCCTTTTGCTTGTGGTAAACCAGGAAAAGCCGAGCAGGCCGAGCGCTGCAAGCGCCAGGGCGGCCGCGGTGGGGGGAATCGCGTCGAACCCGAAATGCCGGGCAATCACGACGCCGCCGATCCAGGCGCCGAGCGCGTTGCCGGCGTTGAAGGCGGCGATGTTGAGCGTGGAGATGAGGTTGGGTGCGTTGCTGCCGAAATTCACCAGATTGATCTGCAAGGCCGGCACGCCGATGAACACCAGAACGGCCCAGATAAACAGGCTGATTTCCGCCGGGATGATGGCGCGCGCGGTGAAGGTGAGGGCTGCCAGCACCAGCGCCGCGGCGGCGAACGCGCCGGCCAGCGTGGCGTTCAGCCGCCAATCCGCAAGCCGCCCGCCGATGATGTTGCCAAGCGTGAGGCCAAGCCCGATCAGGAACAATGTGTAGCTCACGCCGCGCGGCGAAATGCCGGTGACCTGGTTCAGCAGCGGCGCCACATAGGTGAACATCGCGAAGACCGAGGCTGAGAACAAAACGGTGATGCACAGCGCCACCCATACCGGGAACTGCAACCCGCCGAGCTCACGCAGCATATCGGGGTGCTCGGCCTTTGGCTCAGCGCGCGGCAGGAGAATGAACAGGCCGATGAAGGACGCCGCGCCAAGCCCGGTGACGGCCCAGAAGGTGGTTCGCCAGCCGGCGACCTGGCCGAGCGCCGTGCCGAGCGGCACGCCCAGCACATTGGCGAGCGTCAGACCGGTAAACATGAGTGCGACCGCCTGCGCCCGCTTATTCGGTGCGACCAGGGACGCTGCCTCCACCGCGCCGATGCCAAAGAACGCGCCATGGCAGAGTGCCGTGATGATGCGCGCCACCATCAAAAACCAATAAGACGGGCTGAGCGCGCAGAGCGCGTTGCCGAGGATGAAAATCGCCATCAGCACCAGCAACGCGCTGCGATGGGGCAGTTTTTGCGTGGCAATCGCCATAATCGGCGCGCCGATGAACACGCCGAGCGCGTAGCCGCTCACCAGCCAGCCGGCGGCGGGGATCGAGACCGCCAGATTATCAGCGACCTGCGGCAGCAGCCCCATGATGACGAACTCGGTGGTGCCGATCGCAAAGGCGCTGAGCGCCAGGGCGATCAAGGGAACCGGCAGGTTTTTCATAGGCTGGCTGAGATCCGTTCGAGGAACGCCGTAATCGCCGGCTCGTTGCGCTTATAGAACACCCATTGGCCGACACGCTTGCCGGTGATCAGCCCGGCATGGGCGAGGACCGCCAGATGCGCCGAAATGGTGGATTGCGAGAGCCCGCAGGTCGCATCGATTTTGCCGGCGCAGACGCCAAGCTCATAGGAATGCTCCTGGCCGGGGAAATATTTCGCCGGGTCCTTCATTTGCAACAGGATTTTGCGGCGCACGGGGTTGGAGAGGGCTTTGAGCACCTCGTCGAACTCATCCAAAGCCGGCGTGTCTATCGTCATAATCCGATATATGGATCGGATATTTTCGATATACAGTGCTGCGCTGCAGCAATTTTGCCGTGCCGGGCTGCGCCGGGCGCATATGCAGCGGCTAGCTGATCTTCGGCGTGCTCCGCCCGGAGCGCGTAATCACCACCACGCCGTCGCCGGCCTCGATCACCGTGGACGGATCAGGCCGCGTGATCGTCTCGCCGTTCTTGCGGTTGACCGCGATCACGAACAGGCTGCCGATCGCCTCATGCTCGATATCCGAGATCGTCGCGCCCGCGAGCTTGCTGTCGGCCGCCACCGCCATCACCTCCAGCTCCAGCCCCAAAGTGCGCAGGCCAATCCCCAAAGTCCGCATCCGGTCCGAGCCATCGGTGAACATCGAGGTGCGGGGATACATGATCAGCTGCGCGATGCGCTCGGCGCCGATATGCGTCGGCTCAACCACGGAATTGGCACCTGCCTGCAATAATTTGCTCTTGGTGCTCGGCGCCTCACCGCGCGCGATGATCTCCAACTGCTTGTTCAAATTGCGCGCCGATAGCGTAATAAAAACATTGGCGGCGTCATTGGGCACAACCGTCGCCAGCGCGCGGGCGCGCGAAATGCCGACCGATTGCAGCACCTCCTCATCCGTCGCGTCGCCCCTAACACTCGGATAGCCGCGCGCCAGCGACTCCCGGTAGCGCGGCTCGTTCATCTCCAAAATAACAAACTCAGTACCGCCCGCCTTTAACTCATCGGCCAGCATCTGGCCAATCCGGCCATAGCCGCAAATAATGACATGCCCCGTCATCTTCTCGATCTGCGTCTGCATGCGCCGCATCCCTAGCAATTGTTGAATCTGGGTAAAGGTAATGAACTGCACAAACGCCGCGGCCAGAAACGTAATGCCAAGCCAGCCCAGCACAATCGCCACCTCGGTCAATGGCCGGAGCATCCCATGGATCGGATGCACCTCGCCATAACCCACGGTGAAAACCGTAATGATCACAAAATAAAGCGCGTCACCCCAGGACCAGCCGGCCGCGACATAAGCCAGCGTCGCCGCCAGAATGAGCACCACCATATAGGCCACACCCAAGGCCAAATTCCGCACCGGCGAGTCGGTAAACCGGTTCATGGCGGGTGGCGTGCTTCTAAGTAAGGCCAGGGGCTCTGCCCGTCGCGCCAGAGGCGCGCCGATCGTTGACGGCGGCCCTTCGGGCCGACGACCCCGCTGGGGCCGTAAGGCCCCAGACCCCTCGAATTAAGTAAAGGCCTTGCGGTGGGAGGGGTAATTCGCCGCTTTTGACCGGGGGCTTATCTCGAGACCATGGGGGCGAATTACCCCTCCCACCGCAAGGCCTTATTAATGGGGTTTGGGGCCTCCCGGCCCCAATGGGGGTCCAGGGGGCAAAGCCCCCTGGCCTTGCTTGGGCAAAGCCCCCCGCCATCAACCGCGTTGGTCGAGCGGAACGTAGTCGCGCGCGGGGGCGCCGGTGTAGATTTGCCGCGGGCGGCCGATGCGCTGTTGCGGGTCTTCGATCATTTCCATCCACTGGCTGATCCAGCCGACCGTACGGGCGAGGGCGAAGATCGGGGTGAACATGGTGGTGGGGAAGCCCATGGCCTTCAGGATGATGCCTGAGTAGAAATCCACGTTCGGGTAGAGTTTGCGCTCCACGAAATACGGGTCTTCGAGCGCGATTTTTTCCAGCTCCATGGCGAGGTCAAGCATCGGCTCGTCTTTGATGCCAAGCTCGCCCAGCACTTCGTAGCAGGTGCGCTGCATGATTTTCGCGCGCGGGTCATAGTTTTTATACACCCGGTGGCCGAAGCCCATGAGTTTGACGTTGGAATTTTTGTCTTTCACCTGCTTGATGAATTCCGGGATGTGATCTTTGTGGCCGATTTCAGCCAGCATTTTCAGCACGGCCTCGTTGGCGCCGCCATGCGCCGGGCCCCAGAGCGAGGCGATGCCCGCCGCGATGCAGGCGAACGGGTTGGCGCCGGTGGAGCCGGCCAGGCGCACGGTGGAGGTGGAGGCGTTCTGCTCGTGGTCGGCGTGCAGGATGAAGATGCGGTCCATGGCGCGCGAGAGGATCGGGTTCTGCACATAGGGTTCCGCCGGCACGGCGTGGAACATGTGCAGGAAATTTTCGGCGTAGTTGAGGTCGTTCTGCGGGTACACGAAAGGCTGGCCGGCATTGTATTTATGCGCCCAGGCGGTGATGGTCGGGATTTTCGCGATCATCCGGAAAGCCGAGATTTCGCGCTGCTTGGGGTCGTGGATGTCGATGCTGTCGGGGTAGAAGGCGGACATGGCGCCGACCACCGAGCAGAGCATCGCCATCGGGTGCGCGTCGCGCCGGAAGCCGTCCCAGAAGCGGCGGATCTGCTCATGCAGCATGGTGTGGCGGGTCACACCGGTGGAGAAGGTCGCGAGTTCGGGCGCGGTCGGCAGGTTGCCGTATAAGAGCAGATAGGCGACCTCCAGGAAGGTCGAGTGCTCCGCCAGCTGCTCGATCGGGTAGCCACGATAGAGCAGGATGCCCTCATCGCCGTCGATATAGGTGATCGAGCTTTCGCAGGAGGCGGTGGCGCCGTAGCTGGGGTCGAAGGTGAAAATGCCGAGCTCGGACTGGATTTTGCGGATATCCGCGCAGGCCGGGCCGATCGAGCCGGCCAGGATCGGCAAGGTGGCCGTTTTGCCGTCATGGGTCAGCGTGGCTGTGCCGACCTGCTTGCTGGTGAGGGTATGAGGCATGCGGATCACCTTTTCTTTGGGATTTTCGGTTCAGTTGGACGAGGCGGCACTGAATTGGCGGTGTGAGCCTTGTAAATGGCGAGCGTGTAGAGAGGGTTATTAAATCCGCCGCCGGCTGTAAAGCCAGCCTTCGCGCTTGCAGCAATCGCCCTGGCTAGGGCAGATCGGCTGGGTTCAGCAGGCGCTGCAGGCTGGCGCTGCCGGGGCCAAGCCGCCGCCACGGCGTGGTTATGAGGAATTCCGCCAGTGTCGCGGTCGGGTAGCCGCGCGTGAGCCGGGCCTGTTCGGGCTTGGCCGGATCGCCCCCGGCCAAGGCCAGCGCCAATTCATGCAGCCCGGGATTATGACCTATGACCAGCGCGCTGCGGACGGTCTCGGGCAGGTCCCGCAGCATGTCGCGCAGTTGGGTTTTGGTGGCCATATAGAGGCCCGGCAGGGAGTCGATGTTCGGCCATTCCTCCCATACGCTTTGCGCCTCCAGGGCGGCAAAGGTTTGCTGGGTGCGCTGGCTGGTGGAGACCAGCACGACATCAGGTGCCAGCCCGGCCTGGCGCATGGCTTGGCCGATCGCCGCCGCATCGCGCGCGCCGGTCTCGGTCAGCTTGCGCTCATGGTCGGAGATCCCCGCCTCCTCTGGGCTGGCCTGTCCGTGCCTGAGCAGAATCAACTGGTGCATAACATGATTGTGCCATGGCGCGTTGCGGATGTCGCCCCTATCTAGGGGGTCCGGTTCGGCCGGGTTGGATCAATCTGAAGGAGTGACGCGCCGATGGATCGACGGCTGTTTTTGTTGAGCGCCGGGGCCACCGCCCTGGCGGGGCCCGCCTTTGGCGATAATTTGCCGGTGCCGCCCAGCGGGCAGATCGGCTTCAAGGTCCTGCGCAACGGCACGCCGATCGGCGAGCATCATTTAAATTTCACCCGCAGCGGGGATGATCTGGCGGTGGATATCGCGGTGGCGCTGGATGTGTATATCGCCGGCATCCGCTTCTTCCACTACACCTTGGCCGCGACCGAGCGCTGGTCCGGCGGCGTGTTTCAAAGCCTGGAGAGCAAGATCAACCATAACGGCACCATGCTGGAGGTGCAGGCGCACAAGGTCGCCGGCGGGTACGACGTGCAGGGCATCAACCATAGCGACCCGTCCAAAAACTATCCGGAATACACCGCCCCGCCGAACACCATGCCGCTCACCTATTGGAACAAGGCGATGCTGAACGGCAATATTCTGAACATCGAGACCGCGCATAGCTATCCGGCGGTGGTGAATTCCCCCGGCTGGGACGAATTGCCGACCGCGGAGGGCGGCACCTTGCTGGCGCAGCGCTTTGATGTTTCCGGCAAGCTGCATCTGACGGTCTGGTATGACCGGAACAACCAATGGTCCGGCCTGGAATTCCATGTGAGCGGGGATGAGACCTACGAAAAAATAACCGGGTGAGCGCGTTGCGGCTGGTCCTGGGCGACCAGCTTTCACGCAATATCGCGGCGTTGGAGGGGCTGGCACCTGGCGACACGGTGCTGCTGGCCGAGGTGCTGGGCGAATGCGGCTACGTGCCGCACCATAAGCGCAAAATCGCGCTGGTGCTGGCTGCCATGCGGCATTTCGCCGCCGCACTCGCGGCGCGCGGCGTTGCGGTGCGTTATGTGCGGCTGGACGACCCGGAAAACACCCAAAGCCTGGCCGGCGAGATTTTGCGCGCAAGCTCCGAACTTGCCCCGGACCGGCTGATCGCGACGATGCCGGGCGAATACCGTGTGGCGGCGGCGTTGCGCGGCGTTGCCGGGCTGGAGCTGCGGGAGGATACGCGGTTTCTCGCCCCGCCGGGCTATTTCGCGGGCTGGGCGGCGGGAAAGCAGGTTTTGCGCATGGAGTTTTTCTACCGCGAGATGCGCCGGCTGCACGGCGTGCTGATGGCGGGCGGCCAGCCGGTTGGCGGGCAATGGAATTTTGACGCCGAAAACCGCAGGAAGCTCCCAGCGGACATCGCGCCGCCAGCACCAAGGCGTTTCCCGCCGGATAGCATCACCGCCGAGGTGCTGGCCCTCGTCGCCGCGCGCTTTGCCGACCATCCCGGCAGCCTCGAAGGTTTTGACGAGCCCGTCACCGCGCGGGACGCCGCTTCCGGTTTCCAGGATTTTCTGGCGCACCGGCTGCCGATGTTTGGCGACTACCAGGATGCGATGGCCGCCGGGACGCCTTTCATGTTCCACAGCCTGGTCGCGGCCCCGTTGAATCTCGGCCTGCTCGACCCGCTCGATCTCTGCCGCGCGGCTGAGGCCGAGTTCGCCGCCGGCCGGGCGCCGCTCAACGCGGTGGAGGGATTCATCCGCCAGATCCTCGGCTGGCGGGAGTTTATCCGCGGCGTCTATTGGCGGCACATGCCGGACTACGCCACCCGCAACGCGCTCGCCGCCACCCGCGCATTGCCCGCCTTCTACTGGACCGGCGAGACCCGCATGCGCTGTATGGCCGAGGCGATCAGCCAAACCATGCGCCACGGCTATGCCCACCATATCCAGCGTTTGATGATCACCGGCAATTTCGCACTGCTCGCCGGCCTGCATCCGGACGCGGTCGATGAATGGTACCTGGCGGTCTATATCGACGCCTATGAATGGGTGGAAATGCCCAATACCCGCGGCATGGCGCTGCACGCCGATGGCGGCATTGTCGGCTCCAAGCCCTATGCGGCCTCCGGCGCCTATATCAACCGCATGAGCAATTATTGTACGGGTTGCGCCTATGATGTGGCGGAATCGACCAGCCCAAATGCCTGCCCGTTCAACGCGTTGTACTGGGATTTCATCGCCCGCCATGAAGCGCGCTTCGCCGCCAACCCGCGTATGGCGATGCCGGTGCGAAGCTGGCACAAAATGGACCCGGTGCGCCAGGCAGCATTGCGCGCGCGCGCCGCAACCATACTTGATATGATAGAAAACGAGGGGGCGGGGCTTTGAACATTCCAGGACCACAAGACGGCATCGCCTGGGTCACCGGCGCCTCCAGCGGCATCGGCCGCGCCGTTGCCATCGCGCTGGTCGAGGCCGGTTGGACGGTCGCGATCTCGGCGCGCGGTGCCGAGGCGCTGGCCGCGCTGGCCGCTCGCTATCCCGGCAAGATGATCCCCGCACCGTTGGACATTACCGATCCGGACGCCGCCAAAGCCTGCATCAACACCATCGAGGCTGCCGGCCGCCCGGTGGTGCGCGCGATCCTGAACGCCGGCATCTATATCCGTGATACCGCGCCCAGCTTCGATGCCGCCAATTTCAAAGCACAGATAGATGTCAATCTGCTCGGCACCGCCAATTGCCTGGCGGCCGTCATGCCCGGGATGATCGCGGCGGGACGGGGGCAGATCGGCGTTGTCTCCTCACTCACCGGGCTCATCGGCTTTCCCGCCGCGATCTCCTATTGCACCACCAAGGCCGGGCAGATCGCCATGTGCCAGAGCCTGAAATTCGACCTGGACAAGGCCGGGGTGGCGATCTCCGTCATCCTCCCGGGCTTCGTCAAAACCCCCGCGACCGATAAGAACGAGTTCGAGATGCCCTATATCATGGCGGCGGAGGACGCGGCCGGCGAAATTCTGCGCGGGCTGGCGGCGAACCGCTTCATCATCGCCTTCCCCGGCCAGCTCGCCTGGCCGCTACGGATCATGCGCATGCTGCCGGCAAAAGCCTATTTCGCCATCATGTCGCGGATTACCAAATGGTAAGGCAGCGCAACGCCGCCAGCTACCCGAAATTTTTCTCCGGATGCCGTAAATGCCATAGCCGCTCATGCGCCGCGACCAGGCTTTCGATGCTTTTGCGCCGGTTGGAATCGGGCGGCAAGGTCCGGCGCGTCAGCATGGTCTCCAATATATGCAGTAAATCTTCGGCGATCTCGTAATCGCCCTGGTCGCAAGCATGATGGAAGGCGATCAGTATCTTATCCGACAACCTGCGGCTGTACCGGGGTGCGCCAGCACCTGCCTTTGGAGGCGAACCCGGATCTTCATCTGAGTCGGTCATACTGGGCATAATTGAGCATCCAAAAACGAGACTGAAGTAAATAATAACACACTTGACGACTTAAGAGACGTTTTTTGTATGTGTGATCAATACCCAGTCACAGAAAAAAATTATTTCACGTTACATGACACGGTTTTGTGAACGGTGACAATCCCCTGATTCATCAAGGGTCGTAACATTCCGGTGACGGCCCAAATGACCGGGCCGTCACTTGGCGGAAATAATTTACTCGGCCGGCAGGATGTTTGCCGGCTCGGTATTCGCGAAGTCCGAAAAGGCGTCTTCCCAACTGCCGGTTGTAGAGGCCTTGCTGTACTCGGTGGAACGATTCTCGAAGAAATTGGCATGCTCGACGGCGTTCAGCATCTCATCCAGCCAGGGCAGGGGGTTCTTATCCACGTGGAACAGCACGTTCAGGCCGAGCTGGGTCAGCCGCCGGTCGGCGATATAGCGGATATAGCGCTTTACCTCCTCAGCCGTCAGGCCCTCCACGGCCCCGAATTCAAAGGCGAGATCGATAAAGGCGTCCTCATGCTCGACGATGGTGGCGCAGGAGAAATAGATCTCCCGGCGCAGCTCCTCGGTCCAGATTTCCGGGTTCTCCTGCACGAAGGTGCGGAACAGCCGGATGATCGAAATACAATGCAGCGATTCATCGCGCACCGACCAGGAGATGATCTGCCCCATCCCCTTCATTTTGTTGAAGCGCGGGAAATTGAGCAGGATGGCAAAGGACGCGAAGAGCTGCAGCCCCTCGGTGAACGCGCCGAACGCCGCCAAAGTTTTGGCAATGTTGTGCTTACTATCCATGCTGAAGCCGTGCATGTAGTCGTACTTGTCCTTCATCTCCTTGTATTTGAGGAAGGCGGTGTACTCGACTTCAGGCATGCCCACCGTGTCCAGCAGATGCGAATAGGCCGCGATATGCACGGTCTCGATGTTCGAGAACGAGGACAGCATCATCAGCACCTCGGTCGGCTTAAACACCTGCGAATAGTGCTTCATGTAGCAGTTATTCACCTCGACATCGGCCTGGGTGAAGAACCGGAAAATCTGGGTGAGCAGATTGCGCTCGGAGATCGTGAGGTTCTTGTGCCAATCCTTCACGTCATCGGCGAGCGGCACTTCCTCCGGCAGCCAATGCACGCGCTGCTGAGTCAGCCAGGCCTCGTACGCCCAAGGGTAGCGGAACGGCTTGTACACCGGGTTCTCGGTGAGCAGGTCAATTTTGACGGGGAACTGGTCGGCGGATGCACTCATATTGGTGGCCTTGATGGAGGGAAGAAAAAGGGAAGGCCAGGGCTCTGCCCTGGACCCGCTGGGGCCGGGAGGCCCCAGACCCCATTAATTGAGACTTAGGTTGTAATTAGCCCCCGAAAAGGTCCCGGGGTCTGGGGCCTTCCGGCCCCAGCGGCTTACTGACAAGCCAAACACTCCTCATAATTCGTCGAAGCCCCCGGCGCCTGCACCGCCGGCGTGTTCTCGCTGGTCAGCCCGGTGAACTCCTCCGGCCGCACTGCCTTCTCCGACACGTTATCCGCCCGCTGGATCGAGAGCGACCGGCAATAATACAAGGATTTCACGCCCTTCTTCCAGGCCTGGTAGTGGTACTGGTGCAAATCGCGCTTGTTCACATTGGCCGGCACGAAAATATTGATCGACTGGCTCTGGCAGATGAACGGCGTGCGGTCGGCCGCATGCTCGATGATCCAGCGCTGATCCAGCTCGAACGCGGTTTTATACACGTCCTTCTCGTGCTGGCTCAGGAAATCGAGATGCTGCACCGAGCCCTTGTTGAGCGTGATGGAGGACCAGGTCTCCTCATCATCACGGCCATATTTCGCCAGCAGCTTTTGCAGCGGCCGGTTGCGCACAGTAAAGCTGCCGGAAAGGGTTTTTTGCAAAAACACATTGGCCGCGATCGGCTCGATCCCGGGCGAGGTGTTGCCGGTGATGATCGAGATCGAGGCGGTCGGCGCGATCGCGATTTTGTACGAGAATCGCTCCTCGATGCCGTACTCGGCGGCATCCGGGCAGGCCCCGCGCTCGGCCGCAAGTTTTTTAGACGCAGCATCAGCTCCGGCGCGCAAGTGCTTGAACATCTTGATGTTCCACACCTTGGCCATCACGCTCTCCCAGGGCACATTCTGGTCCTGCAGGAAGGAATGGAAGCCCATCACGCCGAGCCCCACGGAACGCTCGCGCATCGCGGCGTATTTCGCCTTCTCCATGCTCTCGGGCGCCTTGTCGATGAAATCCTGCAGCACGTTATCGAGGAAGCGCATCACATCCTCGATAAACTGCTCGTCCTTATGCCACTCGAACCAGGTCTCGAGGTTGAGCGAGGACAGGCAGCACACCGCCGTGCGCTGCCGGCCATGCTGGTCGAGCCCCGTCGGCAGGGTGATCTCGGCGCAGAGATTGGAGGTTTTGACCTCCAGGCCGGCCAGCTTGTGGTGCTCCGGCCGTGCGTTGTTCACATGGTCGGAGAAGATCAAATAAGGCTCGCCGGTCTCAATCCGCGCGGTCAAAATCCGCACCCACAACGCCCGCGCGGAGACCGTGCGCACATGCGCGCGGTCTTTGGGCGAGGTCAGCGCCCAGTCGGCATCCGTCTCCACCGCCCGCATGAACGCGTCCGAGATCAAAATCCCGTGGTGCAGATTGAGCGCCTTGCGGTTCGGATCGCCCCCGGTCGGCCGGCGGATTTCGATGAACTCCTCGACCTCCGGATGCCAGACCGGCAAATACACCGCCGCCGAGCCGCGCCGCAGCGAGCCTTGGCTGATCGCCAAAGTGAGAGAATCCATCACCCGGATGAACGGCACCACGCCGGAGGTCTTGCCGTTCTGCCCAACCTTCTCGCCGATCGAGCGCAGATTGCCCCAATACGAACCAATACCCCCACCCTTGGAGGCCAGCCACACATTCTCATTCCACAGCCCGACAATGCCTTCGAGTGAGTCCGAGGTTTCGTTCAAAAAGCAGGAAATCGGCAGCCCGCGCTCGGTCCCGCCATTGGAGAGCACCGGCGTCGCCGGCATGAACCACATCTTGCTGATGTAATCATACAGCCGCTGCGCATGCGCCGCATTGTCTCCGTAATAGGAGGCAACACGGGCGAACAAATCCTGGTAGCTCTCGCCCGGCATCAAATAGCGGTCATCCAGCGTGGCTTTGCCGAAATCCGTCAGCAGCGCATCGCGCGAACGGTCGATATGCACCTGGAACCGGCCGCGCATCTGCACACCGTCATCAAGCAGCACCGCCTCAGGCTTTGTCATCATATTCATCTGGCCGAACCCCATTCATATCCGCAGGTGATCATACAACATCTAGTCCCGTATTAATGCAATGAATACTACATGTGTCGCTGAGAGTTTTTTTTGCTTGACGAGTCTCGGCCGATTCACCGCCCAGGCTTCGTGCCGATGTTCTTAATATGTTCGCTCGGAAAGGTCCACGCAACCCTGCCGGGCGCGGATTGGGGCTGGACGACTCCTGTTTTTGGCAGGGGAAGCAAGCGGTCGCTTTTTTGAAAAAA
>Ga0209208_10003607_pt1 | contig 22134 bp, 17 predicted proteins | sample S1TSphfallax_3_FD_187694 | JGI IMG/M metagenome (GOLD analysis project Ga0209208, IMG submission 187694) | Host-associated microbial communities from peat moss isolated from Minnesota, USA - S1T2_Fd - Sphagnum fallax MG (SPAdes) (version 2) | ecosystem: Host-associated > Plants > Peat moss >...
TTCTAGATCTCGGAAAGCTTTGACAAAATAGTGAGGAGGAAGATCAAGTGATTGAATATTATTAGGATTTTTTTTCAATTCTTTTAAAAATTGTTTTCCTGCACTGCAAAATTTCGGGGGATGAACTTGTAGTTTGCGGAAGGAGGATGACTTTTCATGCTCTTTTTTCCCCCATTTTCTGAAGAAGGAGAATAGCTTTGCAGAAAGCAAGCAGCACCTTCTTCTTCCCCCAACAGACGGGACCACAAGAAAGAAAAAAGAAAAAAAGAATAAAACGAACGACCTTCGAAGTCGTCGAACTCACTAGATAGATGCAGGAGAGAGGGAGTTTACTTCCGTTTGTTTCATGGCTTCAACAAGCGGTGGTTTCGTTGTTGTTGCGAAGGAGAATATATCGAAGCACTGCTGGACGTTGTCGCGTGAGTGATATTGTGGAATAAATGACGGACGGAGGTCGAAGAAGTGGTAACAGCAAACATCGCGTCTTCTCCTTTTGCCTATGGCGTGGTGGCGGTTTAGCACGAGACTAGTGTCCTCCATCAGAGGATGATGTTTTGAAGAAGCTGCTGCCGCCGTTGGCTTCGTCAGTGTTGCTGCGAAGAATATGTGGACGTACGCCGGGTTCTTAGCTTTTGAAGGTCATCGACGGATTAAGAATTGCTAACAGGTGAGCTCCCTGGGTGTGCTTGCGCTTGCGCGGGTCAAGTTTAGTTTAGTTTCCCTCCACTTCTCTCTTGCTCCCTTCCCTGTTGCTGTGCAATAATAGTAGAAGGAAAGAAAAGAATCAAATCTTTTTTAAGACGGAGATACTGCGAGCTCCCGGACGACGACGCATGCGTTTGCGCGGCTTAAAACTTTTGCTTAGTTTAGTTTACTTTCCCCTAGTCTCTTGTTCCCTCCTTTGTTGCTGTGGAACAATAGCCGGAGGGAGGAGGCAATAGATGGAGAAAACAACTCCTTGTAGAAGATTATTCTTTCCGTGTGCGTCCTCCTCCTGCAGAGTGCGCTTCTCCTTATGAGTGAAAGCTCCAGTTTCAATTTTTTTGGTGTCTTTTGCTCCCGTGTTGCTGTGGAGGTAGAATTAATATATGTGCGTTTTAACGGAAACGGACATCGAGAATCAATAATCCCTGATTGCCTGGTTTTTTCCTATTGAAGGAGACAACAAATATTGGCTTGTAGTTTCTATAACCAACATTCTCAAGCTTTCTTCAATAGTCATCTCCCTATCATCAGCCCGCAGGAAGGTGTAACTTTCAGCTGGAAAGTTGATACAAAACTTGTGCATTGTAGGAAACCCTAAATGCATACTAACAAGTGATTTCTAGTAGGTTCTTATTTGAGGCTTTGTATTGCCAACGATTGTCTCAAGCTCTACTACCTTGTAAAACTTGTTACCCTTTTGGTTTGTCAATGAGACAGACAAAAGCAGCAGTTTCCAGAGTTTTGCTGCATGCCACACCTAAAAACCTAAAATGTTATTTACTGCTTTCTATTGTTCCCATGATGTGATGTTGCACAAGATTATTGAGGTGTGTGGCATTTGTATGAGTCAGGAGTCATGGTCCCCTGTGCAGTCAGTCAGGGATGTGAGTTTTCTTTTTGTGCTCTTTTTTCTGAATGATATGGTTGACTACCAACAATTGAGTTTCTCTCTTTTGCACTTTTGTGGAACTGAGGGGACTCTCATTCTGTTGCCAACTCTGACTGAACCTGTCTTTTTATAGTCACCAAAATGTTTGAACAGTGGTGTCACTGGTGTACATGAGGAGGTTATCTTCAGAAGTGTTATGGAGGAAGATGATGCCTTCTGTGCACCCAGCATGATTCATTCTTCAGAACTGTTAAAATGTCTACTAGTATGTGTCCAAGGATGAAGATTTGGTTAGTGATGTAATTGGGTATGTATGGTGAGCATCAGAGTCAGTATCCATTTGGAGTCCCGCTCTTTTTCTTCTCTTGTTGATTTTTCCATTCTCATGTTGTTTATCAAAGCTGAACACACCAGGTAACCAGCTCTCAGTTCATCTCTAGCTGGAGATCTAGCAAGTTTCATTATGGTTCAAAGCTGTGGATGTAAACAAGTCTATTTCCAGATTTTGTAAGGTGGAAATTATTTCTTGAACTGGTGCTGAAAATCTTGTTACATGAGAAGCACCTGTGTAGGATGCAGCAGTCAACAGAAGTAGCCGGGGAGGTTCTCGTTGACAAGCTGTCAGTGGTGACTGCAGCAGCACGTAATGCTGCAGTGGAAGAGGAGATCTTTCAGCAGTTAGCAGACTTTCTGGAACGGCTCCAGCCTATTGCTATAGAGTTTCTTGATTACAAGCAGGAGTCTGTGGAGGAGGTGGTGGGTTCTTTGATAAAAGATGTGCAAAGTGCCCAGGAGCTTATCAGCTTCTGGACTAGCAAGAGTCGCATCTATTTTCTTGCTCATTGTCGATTGGTTGCAAAGCAGCTCAGAGACATCACCCATAATATTGGTGACAATCTGGGCCTTATTCCTTTATCATTGGTGCAAGATGACACACAGGGTCAGATTGATGAGCTTGCTGAAGATACACAGCAGGCTTACTACAAGTGCAAAGAATCAGATGACCACATCTGCCGGACACTAGAAGGAGAGAATGGGAACCTCCGCACTGATGTTTTATTGCAGAAAAGCATCTTGATGGACATTGCACTATCATGTGGAGTAGATGACCTGTCTCGCAACCCTTCTGCTTTGAAGGATGAGATAGAAAAATTAAGGAATGATGTACAGGATACAAAGGAGCCCTATGACCTTCATGTGATGGATGTCATTGAAAACCTTTACAAGAAGTTTGTGCAGTCAAATGATCAGCCAAGCCCTTCGGAAGATATGAGTTATCATCCAATGCACAGTGAGTACAGACGGCTAGAGCCTCTATATGAGGCCTTTGTGTGTCCACTTACAAAGGTTGTGATGCGGGATCCTGTAACAATAGAGAGTGGGCAAACATATGAGAGATCTGCAATTGAGGACTGGTTTCAACAATGTCGTGATAAGGGTCAGGATCCTGTATGCCCACTGACTGGGCAGAAGATTACAGCTGCACCAAAGTCAAGTATTGCTCTGCGAAATACCATTGAAGAATGGACTACTCGGAATGAACAGGCTCGCATTGACATTGCACAAGAGTTCATTTCAGCCAACAGTGTAGAAAGTGATGTTCTTTTTGCTCTCAAGGATCTGCAAGTTCTATGTCAGAGGAACAAGGTGAACAAATACAGGATTGGGGATGCAGACCTAATCCCTGTCATAGTGGCCCGCTTGAAGAATGGGGATGAAGTAAGGGTTAATGCCCTTCGTACTCTTCGTCTTCTTGCTGAAGATAATGAAGACAACAAGGTATCTCCACCCTCTCTGCCCCTAGATTGGCTGGGTGGTGAAAACATCTCTTTTTTGTACCGCAGAATTGGCTGATGGTACTACACCTATGGCTTTTGTTGTGGATATCAAGTCTCATTGCTAGACTCTGCAAATATGGACATGATGTGTCTAGATTGTGTTTGCAATTCTTCTGACATGTCTCTCATTGTTTGGTGCATTTTAAGGTGGCAATGGGAGAGACGGTCCTGATTCGTTCAGCTGTTAAGTGCTTATCAAGGTCACTATCAGCAGAGAGAGAGGAGGCAGCAGCACTGCTATTTGAGCTCTCAAAATCAGATGTCATGTGTGAGAAGATCGGTGCCACCAATGGTGCTATACTTGTCCTGGTGGGAATGACGAGCAGCAAAACTGAGAATATCAGGGCATCCAGACTAGCTGACCTTGCTCTCAATAATCTGGAGCACTGTGATATCAATGTTAAGCAAATGGCAGAAAGTGGACGACTGCAACCACTCCTCAGACGGCTCATCAATGGTAATTGCTGAACTCTAGCAAACTGGTGAAGGCATTGGTGTGCAAAATCCTAGCAGTCTTTCCTCCAACCATGATGCATAAGCTTGTGCACCATTCATGAATGTCTCCTATCTTGGTTTCAGGTGATGAGGGTGTTCGAATAGAAATGGCAGAGTTTCTTGCCGAAGTCTCTTTGACAACAGAGGGCAAGGCTCGAGCAGCAGAGTCAGTTACAGGGGTGTTGGTGCAGATGCTCGGCAGCACCAGCCCTACAGAAAGGTCTGCGGCATTGAGGGCTCTCTGCAGTCTCTCCTCTCTTGAAAGCAATGGTAAGCTGCTGATAGAAGCTGGAGTGCTGCCTCCATTAATGAGGGATCTCTTTGTTTCTGGTTCCAACCTGGTACCAATGAAGCTTAAAGAGGTGTCTGCGACTATACTTGCTAATGTGGTCAGCTCTAGTGGGAACTGGGATGACATGCCAATTGATGCTACTGGAAACACCCTCACTTCAGAGCCTATAGTGCATAATTTCCTACGTTTGATCAGCAACACTGGTCCAGCAATCGAGACTAAGCTTTTGCAGGTTAGTTTGACCCTATGCTGTTGTATTTCTTTGCCTATTTGTTTTGAATCTCAGTTTTTGAAGGCAGTTTTGAGTTAAGTTTTTATCTTTTTGGAAAGAGCTTCAATCTCCAAGGGTAACAGCTGCTGGAGATTAAAATGCTTGCCCATGGCCACAAAAAGGGGTAAAATTCATGATCGAGATGTAGTTGAATTCTCTTGAGATCATTACCACTGAGGAGTTGCTCTTCTGCAGGTGTTGGTGGGGTTGACCTCAAAGCTTCGAGCTGTGAGCAAAGTGGTCTCATACATCAAAAGTGCTGGAGCCACTGTGACCCTGATCCAGTTCCTGGAAGCCCCACAGCCGGACCTACGGGTCATTGCCATCAAGCTTCTATACCAGCTCTCAGTGTACATGGGGCAGGAGATTGCTGATGGACTGATCACAACACGTCAACTCGGCACATTGGTGAAACTGTTGGGAGCACCTGGAGTGGCAGAGGAACAAGCATACACAGCTGGTCTACTTGCAAATCTGCCTATGCAGGATATCAAACTTACCTGTGCCTTGCTTGATGAGAAAGCCTTCCCTATACTCATCTACCGTATTGAAGAGGTCAGGAAAGGAGTTGTCCGCATCGGTGCTGGTCGCTACATAGCCCCCTTCCAGAAGGGGCTAGTAGGAGTTCTGTCACGGTTCGCCTATGCTCTAGACAACCCTGCTATTCTAGCTCTTGTCAAGGAGAAAGATTTAACATCCCTCTTTACATCATTGTTACAGTCTTCATCCTTTGATGAGGTGCAATGTTCCTCAGCCCAGGCATTAGAAAAACTTTCGCTCAAATCAAAACAGCTGTCACAAGTCCCAGAAATACCTGCAAACAACTCTTGTCTAAGTTGCCTCCCTTGTGCTCAGAAACCTCCTCCTCCCACAGGAATGTGCCCTGTACACGGAGGATTGTGTTCAGCACGAGACACTTTTTGCCTCATAGAAGCAAAAGCTATTGTCCCCTTGGTTGCTTGTCTGGACCACCCAAACACAAGCCTTGTTGAAGCTGCAATGGCTGCTCTCTCCACTCTCATCAGGGATACAGTTGACATTGACCACGGAGTGCAGGTTTGTGTCTCTGAATCCACAACTGTCCATCATATATGTAGAATAATGTTGACACAAGATATTGTGAAATGTGTCCTCGCTGATCACTGTTGTTGGTTGTATTCTGACCTCTGGCAAGTGCAAGGTGTTGTGCCTTTTGTTGTTTGAAAAATTTGGTTATTATAATTGAAGACGACTGGGTGGTTGCAGGCACTATATCAAGCAGAGGCAATACCACCAATACTGGCGATCATGCAAGAGCATCGAACAGAACAGTTAAGGGCACAGGCAGTGTCGGTGGTGGAGCGTGTTTTGCGCAATACTGATCTAGCTCGTATTGTCTCTGAAGACTCCAATGTTAGTACTGCTTTGGTTGATGCATTCCGAAATGGCAACTATGATGCTAAGCAGCTGGCAGAAAAGTCTCTGAAAGCCTTGAACAAAATCCCAAATATCTCAATAGTGTCTACCACAAAGTAATATTCAGTGTTGCAGTTTTGGGTTTTGCTAGACATGCAAAGCAGTGTATCAAGGAATGAGTGTCATTTGTTTAAATGTGCTGATTTGTCTCTATTCCAGTGCTGATTGCTGTGCACAGGTTTAGGTTCAACATGTAGGCTGAGAGGTATTCATTATAGGACAAAGTAACCAGGCTTCCTCCATTCTTTGACCCCAGAATATGGTGTTATGACGTTTCAAATTGCAGAATCTGCAAGATTGAGATGCCAATGTTGGTATCAGATTTGATGACCACCTATAGTTGTGGGGACTTTAAAAGACTTCTTTGTGAAGGGAGGGTGGGGGGGTCAAGTGGTGAGATGGGACTTTTGGGCAAAACCATCTTAGAGTGTATGTATGTTTGGTCTATTTCCTGGTTAAGATGATACATATTAGAAGTAGGATATCCACAATGTGGCACTGGAAAAGAATGATGAGCTACCTTACTGTGTCTTGGAAATTTCATACATTCCATTTGAATGTTCCAAAGTCGCTTGAAGTCGGTACAGAGAATGGCAATTGCTTTGGGTGTACTTTTCTCTTATTACAGTTAGTTTTCCTGTGGGATTCAATTTTCTTTCATTAAGGCCAAACCTTTGAAGGCATCGGTTTTCTTTCATGTGTTGCCTTTGAGTTTGTACTCTGCTCTGTCTATCTGTGTGTTTTTTTTGTTATCTTGGATTGTTGAGCCATTTTCAAGTCAAACAAAGAATTCTAGTTACAATCATTTTTTATTTTCCACATGAATCCATATACCTTTGTGACATGAATTTTCACCATTGATATCATGGAACAATTGGATTATAACTAAGACAATCATGTCCTCATCAAAACCACATTTGGATGAACCATTAACTTTTGCATTCAACTACTGCCTCTCATGTGGGACCTCAAACTATGCATCCCTTTGTATTCCTCTATTTATCATCTAATAAGGTCTAAATTGCATTCCATTCTTCAATGACGTCCAGAAACCCTTCTTTGCTATATCAACATAAATAGTTCACACTTTTGTGCATCCTTCCTTCATATGTTTATTTGCATATCATCACATGAACACTCTCCTCAAACTAGGTAGAATTGTTATTCATTTCAATATGAAGATTTTGGTTTATAAATACAAACCCAACTCCAAGAAAATTATAACCTGTGTACATGCAAGAATTATCTACACATTTGAACTTTGATTGTGCTAATTTGAAACTAGATGGTACGTCAGTATGTGGGGGAGGTCTCAAATGCAACCTTCTCTACTAGTAAACATTATAACCACAATAAGTTCAACATCACATTTCACTATAACTAAGTTAGAACACATGTAATAGAAATTTTGTCAAATTATACAGAAATTCCATCTTGATTGAATGTGCAAAAAGTTAACACATGTGCTTTTACTTTGAACTCACATACCATTGCACAAATATCAACACACCATTACATGAGGCCATGCTTTTACAACAAGTGCCGACTCTAGATACAAGTTTTTCGACGTCATCATCTACAACTATTGTTAGGAAATCAACAAGGGACATTCAATTGAAATCATATGCAACATTCACCAACAAAAAGTTATTGGTTCACTTCACCCATTTTTATTTTTCACTGCCATCTCTTGAAAGATCTTACAACTTTCATTGCTAGGTTACATGGCACTTCCTTTCCCAACCATTTTCAGGCATGGCAGAATCTGACCTATGACAATGGCATCAGGGTGCGGCAGCAGTAGGGTGTTGACACAACTTTGGAACTCGAGTTGATAGCTATGAGGGGTTTTTGGGGCACCTCCTTTTGCCACCATTTTCAGGCATGTCAAAATCTGACCTATTACAATGGCATCAGGGCCTTTTGCCACCATTTTCAAGCGTGGCAGAATCTGACCTATGACAGTAGCTATGGGGAGGTTTTGGGACACATGGGGATAGAAGAAGCTCTGGCAATCTTGGAAGGCTCACATTCTAGGCGCTTGAGGGATTGTACAAGCCATACACCAGTGATGGCTTCCACTAATTCACAAAGTTTCCAGCAAAAGATGGAAAACGACTACAATGTCAGGAGAAAGGCTTACCAAAGGGATAGGGCGATGCGTGCTACAGTCGTCGAAAAGACATTCTGGTCTTAGGCAGCGTTGTCTTCACAAACACATGACACTAACACCATCGCTATTCTATGTCTGTAGTTTTATCTAATTGTGAGAAAACTCCTACAGTACTTCGTCTGTGAAAAGCTCGAAAAAACGAGAAAACCCTCCAAACCTCAATGTGTCCTTGTACTCATATGCACGCCCCTCTCCGCGTTGCTTGCTCGGGCCTGCAAGGCTCCTGGTTTGGTTTTTTCCCCTTCTTATGCACGAAACTCCTCTCTCAGCACACACACTTCCCCACTCTTCCAAACCCTTTCTGGACCTCTCACTCTTTTGCTCCCACTCCTCCGCACTCCTTTTATATATAAAAAACACACTCACGCTTCTCTCAAAACCTTTTTCATAACCTTCTACTCTTTGCTCTTGCACCCGCTCACTATCTTTTCTTCCGTCATTGCAAAACAGACGCAACCTCGCTCTATTTTCTTCTCTCACAGCAAACAAAAAACACACTAAGAGCTTCGCATATACACACAGCAGCGACTCTCCACAAAAGCTCTCCCGAAATGCTTGCTCACGTCGCAAACGGACAGGAACTGGGGACCAAACTCAAGTCCAGTGACCCGGAGTTTTAGCACAAAAATGAGATTCGTACCCTGTTGAACTCCTTTGTAAGAGCAGATTCGTGCCCTTTGTACTCCTTTTAAAGCTGCGTTCACACTTGGTGTTAGGTCTTTTAGTATTGAGTCCCCTAACATCATCCTAGTCATTTAGGACTTAATCCTACTTACCATAATAATTAACAGTAAGCTATCCACCTATTTAAGAATTGTGTGCCACCTAGGATGCCACCTAGATTTTCATTTCAACACTGACTTAACATCAAGTGTGAATGCACCCATTATAAGATTCTCTCTATTTTCTTTCACACACTTTGTTCTTGTTCCACAAAACCACATATTTGTTGAAATTTTCAACATTTTTCTACAAATACTTTAAGAAGTGTTGAAGCTTGTCAAGGTTAGTATGTGTAGTAGGATAATGCTGCTCAAGGAGTAGTAGGGTGTTCTAGGAATAATGTGGAGAAAAGTAAATGGGTTGAATGCTCATTAAAACAAATTGATAATTTTGAGCTTACATTTTTTTTTTTCCATTCCATCTTTGCCTTTTTGGAATACAAAGATTTCCCTCCAGTTTGCATGTCCAATGACACAAAAAATTGCTCAATTTGGTTAAAGATCGAGGAAAAAATATTATAAAATGTTTGATGATAAGTGGGTGTTTGATGATGATGAGAGATTTCACCTCATTCATAGATATAAGGATGAATTAGGGTTTGGAGCTCCTGTGAAAATGTGTTTTTTGTATGCAAATTTCCATCCTCTCTTTTTTCATCTCTCTTCTGTTTAGGGTTTCTTCTAGCATGCAGTTCTTTTTCCGCGGGATGACCTGAACGGTTTCTTTCCTTTGACCCTGGGCCTGTCAAGGCTTTTCAACAGCTGCTTCACGAAGTACTTGGCTCACTGCAGTACGAAGCTGGGTGCTTTTGTCTCTTCTTAGATGCTTCATTCTTCCTTGGATCTGCTGCTGCTTCTGCTTATGTTCACAGTGTTTTTCGATCCTGAAAGAACTTCACTGTTTCTCTGATGTCTCTCTGAGATTCTTAAGTATCGCATGCTTCTAGTTATCCTCACACTTGGGGTTCACAATGTATCATGTGATGTAGGACACATTGTTTGAGGAGACGAGAAGGAATTTTTGAGCCAGGTGGGGCTTTGGCTCTTGCGCCTGGTGCAAAGGCTTACTGTCGATACTATGGTATACAGGATGATGTCTCTTTCATGCCTGAGGACAGAGGCTCCTTCAAGACATTGGCAGAGAAAGGTAACATCAGCTCGTCAGTGTATGTGTGTGTGTGTGTGTGTGTGTGTGTGTGTGTGTCTCTCTCTCTCTCTCTCTCTCTCTCTCTCTTCCCTTCTATCACTGTGCATAGCCAAGGTCAGTAGTCTCTTGTCCAACAACAAATATGGAATGTTACCATAAACCCTAAACCCTTCTTGTCCATCAAATGTGGAATGTTGCCCGTCAGATTTTGGGCTTGAATGTCAACAATGCCATCTCGTTGGCATTCTGGTTGCAACAGGAGCCCTTGGCCAATGGTTTTGGTTTGCACCTGCAAGTTGTGAAGGAAGATGACAATCGGGAATTTATCTGCTGTGATGACAAATCTGGTTATGAGTATCAAGGTGAGTGAGGGCTGCAATGAGTTTGTTTCCAGTTGAAACTGTGCTATTGCTTATTCAAGTTCCCCTTGTAGGTGCATATCCGTACCACCACCCATACTGCCCTGCAGGTCTGCATTTCTTTTGTATGGGAACTGAGCTATGTGTGTCCATGTTTTAGCCCTTCCTCATTCCTACTAGACTTACACAACTTTAGGTTACCCTAAATCCTAAATCCCTGGTGGCAACTGGATAACCATTTTGTCATCACCATGCGGCATGAAGTATGAACCAGTGTTGGCTGGGTATGGTGCTGCAACCTTGGTATATAGACCATTACCAGTCCTGGTATGAAAGAACTGACCAGACTGGTATGATGACTTACTTGAGGCAATACCAGCCTTGTACCAGTACCTGCCTGGTAGGGACTGTAGGGACATGAGGTAATGTCAGCCTCATACTTAGTACCTGCCTGGTAGAGACTCGAGATAATATCAGCTTCATATCAGGACTGTACCAATCTCAATACTAAGTGTATACCTACCTTGTACCAGTCAAAAATCAGCCTTGAACCCTGGTACCAGGATCGGGCTGGTATGAAAGTTTTTATTCCACTGGACAACCGTCCCCGGTCATTTTATCACACAGAACTTGAATAACAGTGTATTAACTTATTGCTCAGTTATTGCTGATTTGCTTTAGAAATAGGGTGGTTTGGGTTTCTCTTTAATAATAGTTGGACATATCAACAATATGGATGCCAGACCCATGTCTCTTGGCAAAAGCTGGTGTTCAGGTTAAATGGGATATCAAACATCCTGATGATGCTTTACTCTTGACAGGTAAAAACAGTCCATGACATTTGTGGCTGTCTTTTCCACCACAAAATGTGGTTGTTCTTGTGTCTTTTCCACCATAGTATGTTCCTGTTGTGGTGTCTTATCCATCTTAGAATGTGGTTACTTTATGAGTGTCGTGGCAGAACTTGTTTTTGAAGTGGGTAATGGAAGGCCATGAAGTTGGTTTTGGTTTCTTTGCTTTGTTTTCTACTTTCTTTCATTCTTGAAGACATACAGATAACAAAATTTGGCCAGTTTGTTGGCTCTGCCCAGAGGTCAGAGACTTTGCATTTGTGTGGCATTTGGGAGACACTTTTGGCTTCAATTGGGAACTGATTTGTGACGGCAGCTGGAGACTGAGCTGTTGTACTCTATAGACTGCTTCTTGAATCAAATCCATGTTGCATTCAAATGATCCAACTGTGTTACACGGTTCCATCATTTCTCGCAATTTTGTTTTGATTCAACAGCCATTAGGTTCTTTTCTGTAAAGAACCTTTCAAAGAACCTTTTGAGTTTTGGAAATAACTGGAATAGAGGAGGGTTTTTAGTTCTATTTTTTTCCCTTCAAAAAGCTAGAACCGATGATCCTTTGATTTGAGAATTCAATAAACCCAGAACTGAGAGTTATTAACAAAATCTAATAGTTGCTTAACACTGATTAAATTATTTGAAGAAATTTTGAAAATTTCAAGAAATTCTTCTTTTCAAAGAACAAAAGTTTTGTGAAGGAAAATAGGGAATCTATAAGAAATTGAGAAAATGTTTTAGAATATTTTGAAAATGTTTTTAAATTTTTTACATGGAATCTTTGAAATGAAATAATTACTTGACATTAAAATGTAGGACTTGCCATGGTCACAATGGTAGGGTGCTAATGTGGGAACCCATTCCAACCCAGCACCCATTAGTGGATCATCCATTGGAAACCCATTATGACTTAGTGGTTATGAATTCAACTAAGCTACTACCAAGGTTACACTAGTGTTGGGGCAGTTTATTTGGTTTTTTCAAAGAATTGTTGGATAGTCTAGTTGAGCTTTTTTGAATTTACATAGCCAACTGGTTCCTCAATTCTTATCAAAAAAAGAGATTTCAAAGAATTGACCAGTTTTGGTTCCTTCAAAATTAAACATTTGTAAAAATTGGGCTATTCTAGGGGTTTAGAACATTGGAAAAAATAGTTTTTTTGACCGTTTTTTTGAGAAAAAAATTATTGATTAGACAAAACAATTCTCAAACAAACCCTTGACTCAACTACGTATATTCGATTTTTAGATTTATGGGTTGATTTTTAATTCAGTTTTTGAAAAAACTTGGTTGATTATAGTTTCAGTTCTGAAACAAAACACCTCATCTGTTACATTGTTCCAATTATCATTTAGGCCAAATTCAGTTATTTCAATTGTGGGATTTTGCTTTTAATACGAATTCTTTTTTAATGTGCATGTTATAAAGGCCTTTGAAATTAGTGAGGTTACTAGTTTTTTGGAAAATAAGAAGAAGAACACAATGTTTTCAGTTCTTGCTTTCAATAAGGCATTAAAATTACATATTGTTTTGAAATCAACCATGGAAATTAAATAATAAGAATACTTTCCAAAAGCATTTTCATTCAACCAAAACAATTACACACAAAATTAAGACATGATCAAGAAGAAAAAGAAAGATCTATGCCTGTATTAATAGAGTGAAATCTCACTATGACAAAAAAATGCATCTCATGATTTTACTCTACCCCAAATCAATAAGTTGGTTATTGTTCATCTTGAAGAAGGCCCCAAATGTGAAAAGTCTTTTGATGAAGCTTCCAAAGATTTGCTTGTTTTCTCAAGTTCTTCAAAAACAACTCTTGCACTATAAGGTCATGAGTGCCAATGTCAAATGGACCTTGAAACAAGGCCTCTTGCTTTAGTCTATTCACAATGTTGTTATTGCTACAACTTGCTAGACACCCAACACCAACATAGAAACGATTAGGTTTAGTTTTCTACTAATGAAAGTGATATGAATTGAAGATTCCACAATAGCTATAACAAGAAAAATGGGAGGGGGAGTATTTAGATGAATAGTGAGTAGCGTTGATTTGAAAGGGTGAACAAATAACAAATATGTGCAGGTGATGGCCATAGGTCCAAGCAAAAAGCACTTGCAGTTGCATAACACACCTTGAACTTATTGACAAAGCTTTTAAAAGAAGAAAAATGCACACTAAACACACAAGAAACAATGAAACAATAGAGTAAAAACACACACAACGTACTAGAAGATTTTTTGTTTTTTCACCTTCATATGATTGCTTTTGATGCATTCACCATTGTCAAGCTTGAGTAAATGAGTAAATCCATAAGAAAAAGTGTCAACTCTTGCTATTTTGAGGTTACATTCAAGGAGCTAGAAAAAAAAAGGTGTGTTGAATGTTGAATGATCTAGCTTTCTCCATAACAAGAAATAGGAAACCTCAAACCAAAAACCCAAAAACCCAAAAACCTCAAACAAAAACACAACTAGATTGAGTGTTTTTGAAAGAACCTCCACAAAAAAACAAAAAAAAAACCAAGTGATTTTTCATGTTTTGTGAAAGTTGGGTTTTTTTTTGGGAAGAACCTCTATAAAATGTGGATGATTTTCATAATTTTGCAAAGTTGAGTTCCTTGAAAGAACCTCATGAAAAATGCAATCAATTTCCATATTTTAAAAAGTCATGGGGTTTTTCCTCTTGCCTAAGTAGCTAAATCTACACAAGTGGTTAATATGAAGGTGGGTAAGTAGGTGAAACACTTGGTAGTACTAAGTAGGTGAAGCATGTGGATAGTTAGTGCATAGCTAACCATCATGGTTAAAACTACGGAACAGGAATACAATGAAAAAGCATTTCTTATCCACATATCATCCATCCTGCATGGTGCACTGGTTCATTCTAGACAACAATTAATTAATATGAACAACCTTTTTTTAATTAATTAATGTCACCTATATTTTAATGTAAATCATTTTTTAAATCACATTTTGCAAGCTTAGCTTCACAGATGTCAGATGACTAACCCAAGGAAAACAATTTTTGACCTGGGAATCTGGTAACCAGTTAACAAGATTATTATCACCAAAAGAAAAATCTGGCTTAGTATGTTTACTATTATTATTGCCTTTGCAATTTGATACTTTTGTTTGGGCAAAAACTTCTAAGCAATATATATGATGTTGGTTTTTTTTTTTTTAAATTTTAAATTAAATAAATTTATTTGGGGTCTTTTTTTTTAAAACTACTTTTTAAAAAATTATATATTTTTTTGGGTTTCCAAAAGAGGAAAAACAAATCTCATCAAAGAAAGAGCCTGAAAAAAACTTTGTTAAGGAAAGTTGTGTCCCAAATGTGCTCTTCAAGAAAAACTTGGGACAAGAACAGAAGAACCAGATGATCTGCCATTTTGCAATCATTTAGGGCTTTTTCACAAAAGAAAAATCTTGCTTTGATGATGAGACAATGAATAGTTGTTGGGTTTGGGAAATCTGTGACAACCCACCCCCTCTCTCCTTGGGGGGGGGGGTGGCATCTTTGAAGCCTCAAAAGAGTAGATTGAACTACCTTCTAGAACCTTCCGGAACCTTCTTCTGGTGGGTTCTCACAAAGGGTATTTTCCTGGACTGAATTTCCAGTGCTTTTTCCTCACATTGCATAATAAAAGGAAAAAAGGCAACAAAAAAAAAAAAAAAAAAAAAAAAAAAAAAAAAAAAAAAAAAAAGGGAAGAAAAAAGGGCAAAAAGACCAGAGTTTTGAATAAATAATAAATAAATAAGTAAATAAGTAATAACCATCTGATACACTAACAGCAGGATGGATGGATGGATGGATGAATGAATGAATGGATGGATGGAGTGTGGACATTAAACACTTTTTTCATTGCATTTCTGTCCCATAACTAACTCACCATGGTTAAGTATATACTAACCTTCCAAGTGCATCCACACACTTTGTAGCCACCCCCAAGTGCCTTAGCTACTTACCTACTTAGTACTACCTGCATATTAGGGTTTAGGGTTTAGGAGAGCTGGTCACCAATGTGGAACCTTGGTTAGCTCACTTTTGGTTCATCCTTTCACAAACTGATAACATAATAGTGGGTTTTCCAATGGATGGGTGGGTCACAACACTCCACGCCCCCCCTCCATCATCAATTTTGTAGTCTGCAACTTAAATATGAATAGGTACCCCAATTCATAATTGGGTATGAAATTTGAGGTTTAGGTTTAGGGTTTGAGCCTAAAAACCCTAAAACCCCAGCTAAGAAATTTGGTGACAAAGGGGTTTTTTTTAGGGTTTTGATTCTTGGCATGATGATGAGTATTATGCCAGACTATATATAACACCTGTTTGACAGAGAGCAACCCAAATGTACAAGAACTAGCTTAGAAGGTTGACACCAAATCATGTGTTGCAGGGAAAAGCTAACAACACCCACTACATTACAGCAAGCAGCTTTATTATATAGTGTTGTGAGACAAAAAAAACTTTCAACCCTAAAAATGTTAGGAAAAATTAGCTCTGAATTTTTTGGCCTTCTTATTAGTTTCACACACTCAATCAAAGCCTTGGGAATGAATACCCACTAAGCTTAAACCCCAAGTTACAACAAATGTTTTGAACAAAATTTGTGTTTAGATTCATTATAGAGTATAGTAGCTTACTTGGGAATGAATACCCACTAAGCTCTTAAACCCAAGGTACAACAAATGTTTTTTCAAAACAAAATTTGTGTTTAGATTCATTATAGAGTATAGTAGCTTACTTGGGAATGAATACCCACTAAGCTTAAACCCAAGTTACAACAAATGTTTTGAACAAAATTTGTGTTTGGATTCATTATAGAGTATAGTAGCTTACAAGATGTTGTTGGCCCCTAGGTAGTAAGTAGTACTAGGTCTATTTATTTTTTATATGCGGATTTTTGAAAGATTTATAGGTATTTTGGCTTGTGTTGAAACTTGAGATTATTAGTTATAGAGAGTTATGACATCTTGAAGGAATTTGGTTTCTTTTTTTTAGAGGAATTTTTTTTTTGGAATATTATATTTTTGCATGGTGAAATATTTGAATTTCCATAAATTCTTCTTTTTTTTTTTTGGCCTTAAGATACCCTTTTAAAATGTAAATGGCAAGGCCCCAGTAGTCTGACACACACCCCTTGTTATTGTTGTCAAGCTTCACTATGATTTGTTAACATATAAGGTAAACCCAATGTCCTCTTTGGGAGGAAGCAAGGAACAAACATGATCAAATTGACGTAGTGATGATGCATGCACTTTGGCCTGGTGATGTTCAAAGGACTTGTTCCATGTACATGATGAGACCTTAGTTACCTAGGATTTCTTTTCTTTTTTTCTTTTTTTAAATTTTTTTAAAAAAATTAAATTTTTTTTTTAGGGTTATTATGTAAAAATGGCCTTTGGGTGAATCAGCATGTAACTTCTTGTTGGAGCTTTAACTTCAATGAGTTACCACAACCTACCTTGGTCATACCTCTGCCAATTGTGGCACATGTAAAATTTATGTATGTTCGTGTGGTATATATAATAAGCCCCCCCTTGTCTGGAACTCTAGGACATACATCGAATAGGTTCTGGGTTCAAACTTGCTGGTGTGCAGGTAAAAGAAAGTCCTAGTGGCCCTCAACCACTAAGAGCTGCTTGATGACTTGGGGGTGCTCATGGCTTGTTAGGTCGGGGTTTGCTGTTGTTGTGCTTCAAAAATAAATATAAAAAATTATGTGTAGTTTGTTCATGTGGAAGTTAAGTCTTGGTGTGGTCTTCAGGCATAAGTAATTTACCACAAGCGAGTGAAAATTCTCCAAGCATTTGGGTCTCAACTTTTGCTAATGCCTTCATCCGAGTTTGTTGAGTACTAAGAGTAGTAGCTCCACCCAAAACGATTACACATCCAAGTTTGTTGAGTACTAAGAGTTGTAGCTCCACCCAAACGATTACACATCCAAGTTTGTTGAGTACTAAGAGTTGTAGCTCCACCCCAAACGATTACACATCCAAGTTTGTTGAATACTAAGAGTAGTAGCTCCACCCAAAACGATTACACATCCAAGTTTGTGGAGTACTAAGAGTAGTAGCTCCACCCAACACGATTACACATCCAAGTTTGTTGAGTACTAAGAGTAGTATCTTCACCCAAACGATTGATTACACATCCAAGTTTGTTGAGTACATAAGAGTAGTAGCTCCACCCAAACGATTACACGACCTTGGAAATGTCACATTTCTCACATCGACATTTCTCACATCCACACGATCAGTTATTTACTTTTTCCCAACCCCACTCATGAAAATGAAACTTCAGAACTGGCAAAAGTGCGAGACAATTAATAGCAAGCCCACCTGGACCAATCAAACTATCTAGCCAATCAAAAAGAGTAGGTGTTGGACATTGGGTGTGTGCCATTTTTGCCCCAGACTCAGTCAGCATCTTGTGCAAGATTGCTGCTGCTGCTGCTGCTTAGCCAAACCAGAAAGTTTTTGACTTTTGTGTATCCAAGATTTTGGGCTGTACAATGAAAACTTGGAGCATTATTGTACATGGCAAATGCTCCATCCAAATGGGGAAGTTGCTCCAAGTTCACAACACATTGCATAGTCATTAGTTAACAACTTTATGTAACTCTTGTTCAGCCCAGCCAGCTCCTGACCAGTGATGATTTGTGGGGGTGGGTATGATTTTTGAATTTTTATTCATAAGAAGAGTCAGTTTTTAGGGTTTCTTCAAAAACTTTTAAAAAATAAGAAATTAATAATCAAAGAACCATTGATTCCGGGTATTTTGAAAAAAAACTTCAAAGAATCCGTGGGTTTCATTTGAGTTTTGTTTTTTTCCTTCAAAAACTTGAAACCCATGATGTGTAACATCATCCATTGTCAATTATTGGGTTTTGTTGAGACCCACGGTTATCAACCATGAAGGACTTGCTTGACCTACTTCGTGTGAAAGGCCCACAAAATAAAATTCCATACGGGGCTCTTTTAGTGAAAGTTTAAACGTTCTTCTCAAGTGCCCTTTGTCATTAGAAACATTGTTGTAGCCCCACAATGATAATGTGCTTTGCTCAAAATTCATGCAACCCATTTTTTGGAGATTCAATCGTCCCAATCTCCACTCTTACCGAAGCAAAACATATCTTTTGTGTTGGATACCACCCTTGGATTTTGAATCCGACCATGGGGTCTCTAGCTAAACCCAAAGGCAGAAGTGGACCGTAGGACCTTCAGATCTGGACATTTCCAATGGATAGGGGCCATCATGTTGATTCAAAAGCCCCAAATGTAGGACTCTTAATGACCATGTTGCATGAGGTTGTTTGCATGGATGGGGGGTTCAAATCTCAAACCATTGTTGGTTGGATCTTGTTTTTTACTTTTATTTTCAATATCTTCTTTGAGGAAAAATGTTACACAAAATATGAAATAACCGGACTCTATACACTCTCTACACATTTATTGGGGACCTGTATGGTAACCAATTTGCATCTCAGCACCCAATTTGGTTACCCCTAGATTTGTTTAGGGTTTATAATAACCGCTTGTTATGTGTAAGGCTTAGGTTTACAATACCCAATTCGAGAACCATCCATTTTAGTGCCAAGGTAGGTTTTTTGTGCATAAAAATTATAGTACAATTTTTCTTCTCTTCATTCCATGTGCACCTTTGTTATAATTCCCAAGCCATCCATCACATGGGACAAATGATCAAGCTCAATGTTTTTGTGTGTGTGAAATTTTGCACATTTTCAACCTAAAAACGGTCGGTTTGAACTTACAAGAGTTGTTCTACCTTCTAGGTTTAATTAAAGCTATATAATTTTTTTGGTCATTGTCACTAGATTCCACATATTATCATTAGATGAGCACCACCCAAACGATGAATGGCCATGAGAAGTTCTTATCAAATAAAAACACACCTTGCCCTTGGATGCCACAAATCATGACAAAATGTGATGGGTTGGCTCCTCTCATGGCCCATTGACATCCACCCCTCCCATCACATTTTGTCACCACCCTATAGGTCCATCACATATAAGCTTTTAGCTTATGTGAGATCTTTTTGTGCTCTTCAACATCGCAAGGGAAGCAAGTTTTGAAGGTGAGATCAAACTGCTCGATTGTTGTTTTTAAAGAACACAAAATGTCCATTGTACTACTCTAGAACAAAGCTTCAAATTTTAAAAAGCTTTTAAGTTCAAATTCATATTAAGTTCTCACCTTACCTTTCAAATTGTTATTCTTTGAGACTCCAAATTTATATTGTGTGCGATTTTATGTTTTGGTTGAAAAAATGTCAATCATATATTACATAGTATTAATTTCTTTGTAAGATTTGATTTGTGGTTAGAACCTAGTACAATGGTTCATTTCAATCAAACCATTTTTCCAAACTAGTGGGTTTTGGTTCATATGGTGCAATGCTTTTTCAAGGGGTCACAACAAGGATGATTGTGCAATTCATTGGGCCAACCTTGTTGTGCCAAATTAGTGTTTAAATAAATTCAAGTTAGTTCCTAAGATTGATGGTTTATGACAATCTATATATACCAAAAAAATATTTTCGACAATTTTTGACTTTGGACCAAACCTGCACCAAAGGTTAGACCATGCATATAGTAGGCATATAATCAATGGAGGCCAAAATTTGAAAAGCATGCCTTCAACTCCAAACCAACAACAATAATAATAAAGTAAAAAATAAAATAAGAACTCAACACAAAATTGATAGTTCTTTCATGAAACTTGATGGTTTTTTGAGGTTTTGGAAATACCTAACACCAACAATTATTTGAATTTGATTTGTTGAAATACAATGAAATTATGATTGTTTGAAAAAACATAGAACTATCCAACACTAGCACTAGTTTACATATGCTATTCACAAAGCCATAAGCTTATGTTATAGTTGAAAATTTGCAACTTGAAAAAAAAATTGGAACACAAGTTCAATTTTTTTTTTTAAAATGTCAAAAACTCAATGGATTTTTATGTTATCACCCATCAAGCACACGATTTCAAAATGCGAAAAATTAATGGTGGATATGTTTGAAAAACAAGCAAGAATTGTCCATTAAAAATCTTATTTGGAACTTTTGTGTGACATTAAGATTTTTTTGAAGTCTTACATGCATTTTGCCACTATTTGTGTGCGCCTACCTTTGGAAAGGAAAGTGAAGTCTCTTCATATGTGTGCTTTTGAATGTTTGAAAATTTTACACAAAGCAGCGATGTTTTCATTTTTAAATTTTGTGTCCACTATTAAATTTTAATAAGGTGACATGTTCATTTTCTTTTGCAATGTAGTGAACAACTATGGGTCCTTTGTTTTTTTTTTGAAATTTTGAACATTATTGAACACACTTATGATGAGGCTATGTAGATGGGTTTGATTATTAACCTTGCATTAGACACAAAAATTGTAGGGTTTTTTTTTTATGGGATGCATTTATGTGATTTGCAAATGTTGTGCCATCACTTGGGTTGTTAAGTGTGGTTTCTAAGGTGGATTGGCTAGAGCAATGGAAGATGTGAAGTTGTTATGTTGATTTTGACCTAATTCACAAGCTTGAATGAAGTTCCTCATCCAAGATTTATATCAAAGTTATCTACCTTTAGTTTTTGGTTACAAACCCAAGTTGAACATGTTTTTTTGGTTTAGTGGGGCACTTTCAAAGCTCATTATTGTCATGGTAGAAATGTTGGGCCTCATCATTTTTCCATTTTGCTTCTATTGAATGAGGTTTTCTTTCCTCAAGTGACAAGGATCATTCTTCAAGTTGACAATGCAAAACAATTGTCACATAGCACAAAGGGACCCCAAGATTACAACTCTTGCACATGAAAGTGGGCGCAATGTAGCTTGCAACTGGCCCCTCAACACTAGTTGTGTAAGTGCTTAAAGCTCCTTGAGCTTGCAACGGCAATTATTTTAGGCATTGTTGAAGATGAAAAATGTTTCTCAACATTGAACTTCATGAAGGACAAGCTTAGAAACAAATTGATGATACACTTCGATCTTGTTACACACATGTAATGTGCAAAAGTCATTTATTGTGAAAACATTTGATCCTTGAAAAAGAGAGAACTATATTATCTACCACTAGTTCAAACACCCTCCCATCACATATCCCACTCACTCCTTCACAAAACACATACTTTATAAATGGGCAAAGAAAACTATTTTCCAAATTTTTCTAGAAAACACAAATTCACCTTTTGTAACCAAAGTTCATTGTTGCATTTTGTGACCAAATTCCTCCTCCTCCTTCTCCTCCTTTGGAAATTTGGGCTGTTTCTGGACCAAGATGGCTTTTGCAGCTTTCTCTTTTTAAAAAAAACTTGAATTTGAAAAAGAGGATGATGTATCCAAACTTCTTCCCTTACAAGGATCCAAAATTACACACAACTAGCTGAAGATAGTAGTAGACATTGGCATTTGGGAAGGAAAACAAAAAGCTTGCAATATATGTATGTATTTTTCAAAATCTTTTCCATTTGATCACTTTTTTGAATCAAATGACAAATTGTTGAACTGCAAATGTCCAAGTTGAAGTACCTTTGAGGCACCATTCATTAGAATGGACTTCCTAATATGCATTTCTTGTTTCTCAATAATTTGGACATTTGGAAGGGATTGAGAATCCACATCCACAAACCCATCTACTTCCCCCTATTAAAAAGGATATCATAACTTGTTCATGGTAGAAAAATCAAAGTCCAACCCAAAAAAAAAGAAAAAAAAAAGAAAAAAAACCCCAAAAGAAAATCTCAATGAGAAAAGTTAGATTATTAGTTTTATTGAAATTCTAATTCAAGGTCTAATTGATTTTTTTTTTAAAGTGCCTATTGCAATGGTGACCTATCTAAGGTTTGGGTGGGATAGATCTATATACTCTAATTCATTGATTAAATGGTTATGTTTATTGTTA
>Ga0209208_10003608_pt1 | contig 22133 bp, 6 predicted proteins | sample S1TSphfallax_3_FD_187694 | JGI IMG/M metagenome (GOLD analysis project Ga0209208, IMG submission 187694) | Host-associated microbial communities from peat moss isolated from Minnesota, USA - S1T2_Fd - Sphagnum fallax MG (SPAdes) (version 2) | ecosystem: Host-associated > Plants > Peat moss >...
GCTAATTTCTATTAATGAGAACACAAATCGTAAGGGGCACTGGATTTGTATTATACAAAATCGATAAACTTGTCATTGCAATTTATTTAACCTTGTCGACCAAGTCCATTGGAACCAACTCAATAACCCAAACTAATTTTTCGTACACATTGCATTGATATTGGTTCAGACTCTTAAATGGACAACAAACCTCAAAACATGGATATAGATTTGGGATGCGCAAAAACTTACCATGCACAGATTTGTTAATACTCCACCACCAAAGATGATAAAATATGTCATTCCACCACACAATAATGGTGTTGCCAAATGAGTTGAATGGCGTCTAGGTTGAGGCCAGCTTATAGAAACCTTTGCTCTTTTGGAAATGGACAATCACATGTAAACCCATGTTAGAAGATGCCTTGATGCCAAAATTTCAACTTGTGCAGACTTTCCTTCCTATGAAGGAGAAAGGTAAGTGTAGATCAAAAGTGGCAAGTTCATCCACAAGCCTAATGACCTCACAAGAACTTCATGTTTTGAAGCCTAGTAAAATTTGTATTCCATAAAGATGTTGTCCTTGAAATCTTCTTCCTAAAGTGTGACAACTAAATTGTTAAAAGACTTATGGTTGCAAATACAAACAATCACTTTAAAGGTGACCTTCATGGACAATAAGCTCGAAAGTACACTTTTCCAATTTGTGAGAAAATAGACATTTGGGTCCTCACTTAATGAATTTGTAGTTGAAAACATAGCAACGGTCCTCCTTCACTTATTGTTCATGAAATTGACATTCCTTGAACAACCATCCACAACATCCTTAAGGTTATCAAATTCTAATAAAGGATCCATGTTATAATGCAATGTGATGCACATAAGGCCCATTTGTGGGTTTTTGATAATGGACCTTGAAATCCACTACTTAGACATTTGGGTCCTCACTTAGTGAATTTGTAGTTACAGATTCATACGAGTCTTTTGCTTGAAGAAATCATCGATTAGGGTCTTATCCAATATCGCAAACCACACCTTGTTGTACTTATGTTGTAATTTGACTTTTTTCCACATCTCCTTAGTGTAAGGATGTGGATTTTGTGCCATTGGTTAAGGCTAATTATGAAATACCATAATTTCATTTTGAATCACCCTCCTTTTCTTCACATTGTAGCATCATTGTCAAGAGATTTCATCATTGTTGAGGGACTCCATCATTATCAAAAGATGTAGGTAACCTCGCATCAAAGGTTGATCCTACAACAATATTTCATGCACTTCTAAATCGTGCGTGAGCTTCACCATGTGAATTTCCTTTAGACCCACATGGTAATTAAAGGCTGACTTTTCCATAAGTTGTGGTCTTGTAAACAATTTGCCATACCCATCCAATATCTTTTTCTACTCCCACAACAACAAAATCTTTTTCCACTCATCATAGAGCATGTATGAAAGCAATAAGATTATTGTACATTCCTTGATAGACTGAATTGCGAACATAATTGTTAAGGAAGCCTTGAAGCTCTGCACAAAACCAATAAAGCATGATAGATCATTTCCAACACCTCAAGCAAACATTCAACATGGATATTGTGTGGAAATGTTTTTTGAAAATCTATACCTTGTAAACTTGACTCTTCTTCTTTTTTTTGTCTGAGTTTTGCGCTTGGTCAACCAAACTCAATCCATATTTTTTGCATGTGTTGAAGATTCTCCTTATATGAAGGGATTGAGTTCTTCAAAGGGTGGTTGCAAGGTACAGTGGCTCACTTTTTGTGTCAAAATCTAGTTTTTTGTAGAATGGCATGCATTTACATGTTGTTAACATGGCATAAAAATAATTTTCCAAATTTGAAGCTAGATTTAAATTGTCAACTTGAAAAAGAAGACATCTAAAAAAAAATTGCAACATATATACACCAAATATATAGTAATGGATTTTTGAAATTGAAAAATATGGATTAGTTTGTTGTTTGTGCCTCTATATACATTCATTTTTGTCTATGATTTTTATTTGGAATATATTATAGGGATTCAACATATGACATGTTAAAACAAAAAGAACATATGTGCAAAAAAATTATTAGAAAAAATTTAACCCAAAAAAAGTTATGGATTTTTGGCTGGTTTAAAATAAACAAAATTTTCATAAGTCCGTATCATAATCATTTTTGGGTGGATTTCAGTTTTTATTTTTTAACATGTACATTAAATAATTGTTTAAAATGGTTATTCTTCATATGAATTTTTTAATTCATTGACCACCATGTAATTCCCCACTATATTAATGATATCAAAATAGACTGCCATTTTAACATTACCGTATGGACTTTTAAGGAATGGAAAAGTTGTCGAAAATGAGCCCACCCTAGAGTGCATACACCCCAAAGAATTAAGATTTTTGAGGACAAACAAAAGCTTGCAAAACTTCATAGAATTAGCATTCTAAACAACTATGATACTAAAGGCCTAGAATCATTTGCATGTCATCATTGATATCTTCCAGAACAAATATCTCTTGAGAAAATTAAAGAGCGAATAAGTTCAAAGGAATTGAGCAAGACAACTAAAGAAGTGGGTTGGGAATCAACAATAAAAAATTGTAATATGCAATTTATCTTCACGACCTGGATTGTATGTTGTCCACCCATAATGACAAACATCAAACTAAAAAGATTAGACTAGGTCCTTGGTCTCATTTCCAAAAAAATTATGGGATTGTTAAGGTTAGCAAGAATGACGAAAATTGAGCACTACTAATCAATGAATGAAACATCAGAATTTGATGTTTGATTTCATTCTTATGTGTATTATTCAATGGGCAAGTACACTATTCTCCCAGGAGGTGGCAAGAATTTATTGACAAGAACCTTGATGCTTTCAATAGGCTTGTTTCCAAAGGTGAAGTAATTCGAGAATTGACTCTTGATTGATTCATTGACATGCTTGCATTCTGTCTCATCGAAGCCCTTGGGATATTTTTTCATGACGAGGTTGTCAATCATCTTCTCCCTTTTCTCCTCCATTGTTGCCTCCTTTTTTTGCTTCTTGGGAACTTTAATCACATATGAACCTTTAACATTTGTTTGAGTCGCTTCAAAAATTATTTCCATTCTATTATCCTTTTTTATGACTATCATGGTCACCATCTCATCCCACATTTGGTGGATAAGCCTTAATGTTTTGATAGGGAACTTCATTACCCTGAACTTTCCTCTTTTAGAACTCTTCGGGTGCAAGCTATCATCCATCTTTGAAATAGTGCACACAATCCTAGTTTGTGATGTTGAAAATGGGACTAAAAGAAAAAACCACCACCTATTGCAAATCATCCTTGTAGGCCTTGAAGTTCACAACTTACACATATTTCACATTGTCAAGGTCTTTCCATTTCTCAAATTGGAAGCACCACTCATTTTGTGGGGTTTCCATCTTTGGCTCTATACCCCACTTGTCCACATATTTGTTTGGCATCCAAATGTTAACATCTGCATGCTCGTAGTCCTCATTGTACCCCAATTTTTCCCATAGGATTTTGTTAAACAAATGAATATGAGGATCACTGCTGCATGGATGAAGGAATTATTAGAACAGTAGAAAAATAAAAAAGACGATATGGTGGCCATTACATACTAATAACCTTTTTTAATAGGCCAACTTTCTAGTGGCCACTAGATAACAATATTTCTTAACCCCTTTCATTACACTACCAAATTTCCATAGAGGAAAAATGATCTAGTAGCCACTAAATTGTTGATAACTTTTCCACAAATTAGCAATGATTTGGTGGTTGCCAGATCATTTTTTATACCCCCTTCCAAACCAAACAATCTAATGGCCACTAGATGTAAAATTATGTTTCATTTCAAGGGGATTTTTCTAGTTCCACTAATTCACAATTTTATCATTACAACCTATAATATATAATAATATTATGGCAACCAAATGGTTATTTTCTTCCCTCACAAACATGTCAATCTAATGGCACCATATTGTTATTTTGTTTAATGCCAAAAGAGACAACAATCACCCTTTAATGAATGACCTTTGCAATGATTTGGTGCCACCAGATCATTAGGTCTTCAGGGAGTCGCCCTTTCTACAATCTAATGCCCACTAGATAATTATGTTTTCAAGGAATAACCCTACTAACGAATTTTTGGCCACCATATCATTACATCTTTAATGATTGACCCTAGAATGATCTAGTGGACACCAGATCATTGTGTCGGCAAGGATTGAAAACATGGTTTCGCTCTAGTTGCCACCATATAATTACATTTATGAGGAGTCACAATTTTTATGATCTAGTGGCCACCAAATAATTATGACTTCAAAAAATGACCTTGTTAATTATTTAATAGCCATTAGATCATTACATCCTCAAAGAGTGACACCAATAACAATCTAATGACCACTAGATCGCCATTCCCTCGAGGAATGATGTTGGTAACGATCTAGTGGCCACCAAATCATCATGTTTTCAATGAATGACCCTGTAACAATTTAGTGGCCACCAAATCTTTACATCTTTAATTACTAACCTTGCAACGATCTAGTGGCCAATAGATCATTGTGTTTATGAAAAATGTAGCTAACGATATGGTGACCACCATATCATTTCATCCCTAATTACATGTGGATATCCCCTGTGAACAAGCACACTTAAAAACAAACCCTACTCAATTGACCTTAATCCTAATGCATTAACTTAAACCTTTTTTCATCAGCCTACAAGTAAATCCAAAAACTGAAACCGAGATGGATAAACCTCAATTCTAGTTCAATGTTTTGGTCATGAGGTTTTTGTCTGATGTGAAATATACACAAGACCATGGTTTTGCATTGTGCAAAGGTTTTTGCATCCCTTTTTATGCTTTGATCATAATTGGTGTTAATCATGTATGGACATTTTGTCATATTGTGTATCAATTGCAAAAAGAGGGTTATGGTAGATCATGATCGTTATTCATTGTGTTCTTGCATAATTACTTCTTTTCCTATCCTAGATGATAGAATTGAAAGGCTTAGGATTAGGGAATCAAATAAATACCTTGGTTCTACCATTGGAAGAAGCGCATCCCATCCTAAGTTCAATTGTTATGCAATAGTTTTATAGATAGCATGAGATCCTTTAGCACAATGCTAATTGAATGGCATTTCCTCAAATATGTAGATCAATGTGGAGGAAGAAAAAGAGGTCAAGTGATTGATTCTCATACGATCTATGTTTGATGGGTTTAAGATTTTCAATCGTATCTATTATCCTAATTGGAATAGTCACTATAGCATCAAACCTTAAGCCACTAAATCATGATCCAAAAATGGATTAACAAAGTTGAACTCTGACTTGTTTTAGGTCATGAAAATTTTCCTGTGGTTTTATTGATTTTTTCAAAATGGAATAAGCAAAATGAAAGATCTTGAATTGAAAAAGCAAGGCTACATAATGAATGGATGAATACACCTTTGTTTAGAACGAAAAGTTGATAAAATGTGATGCAAAACTAACATTCTACGAACTTTTAATAACTTGGTACAACTTTAAGAAAAAAACTGTAATCAACTTTCCAAACTATGCATAAGCTAAATAGAACTCTACAATAATGAAATTAGAAATTATAGGAGGACTTTACAACAAGGAACTTAAAACTTCAAAGAAAATTTTAATTGAAAGAAATTGCAAGTTGTAGTAGGGTAAAAAGAATTGCAAACCTAACAGAAGGTTTGACCACACTTCTCTAAAGCCGTCTCCACATTTGAAAAAAGGCATTTGTAGTTCCTGTAGTGTCAAATGCCTCAATGTGATTCATTGCGGCCTTGAGCGCCTCCTTTCCATGCTCCAACTCCTTTTCTAGTCTCTTTCTTCACAACAACAAAAAGAAGGATGAATTTACAAAAGAGGAATGTAGTTAGAAAATGAAAAGAAGAAATGAGAAAAAGCCTAATTCGAATTCTCAAAATTGAAACACTCTGATGAGGAGAGAAGAGGTGGAAAGGAGTGGACGAAAGACAATGGGGGGAAAGATGGTGGAAAAAGTGTAAGGAATAAAAAAGGGGGCATTACCATACACCACCACCTTTTCGTTCCCCCCCCTACAATTATGAATCTATAGATGACATGGTTTTTCTATTTTAAATATGTAATTATGCTAAAGTGGTGATCGTCCATATTATGGTTTAGACATGATCCTAATGGATTTATTGGGTGCAAATGAAATATAATGAGCCAACATGATTACTTTAGAAAAGGACTATGTGTTTTTTCTCCCCAAAAGATAATTTTCATATGAAAGAATTTTGGATCAAATTTTTTTGCAACTTGTTATAATAAATGCTTATAGTTGTCCAAATACATGACATTTTTTTTTCTTCATCATTTTTGAATAAATATGAACTTTTGACAATGTCCTCATTTCTTGTAAATTCAATGTTTTGTCTTTAAAAATGATAATAATTTCAAATAATAACGATTTTATTTTTTAAAAATTTATGTTTTTTTGTATAATAAACTAATTTTTTTCTTAACACACCATTTTTACTCAATTTATGTGTGGCAAAGGACTTTTGAAGTTCTAGAATTCTAAATCAATTTTGGAAAGTTCTTTGAAATTTTAAAGTTTTAAAATTCCACATATTTTAGGGTATGAGTGCTTTTTCAATGTGGCTAATAGGTCTTTATCCTCTTAATTTTTTTCCCATCAAATGTGTTTCATTATAAATCCTTTTGATAGTCCTTTACAAAATTGACTTTTATTTGACGCCATAGGTGTTCACTTTCAAAGGTCTTGAATCAAAACTTAAATTTACAATTTCATCAAATGGATTTTTGGTTTGAATTCCTTGACACTCATATGAATGAAAAAAAAAAAACTTGCCATGTTTGCCATGGCTTTAAATGAAAAAACATAAATATTTATCCAATTTTGACTGTTTTTCTTTGTGTTCAATGCCTTTTTTGGCTCATTGGATTATGATTACACCTTGTTAGCAACCTACTAAAAAGTTATAATAAAATTTTGGCGGTAAGGGAATTTTTTTATTCAAAATATGGTGAATTTGGGCCATTTTGCCCATGAAAACTCTTTTGTTGATTAAGTCAATTTTATATTTTCCATGTCAAAATTTGACAACATTTCAACCAAAAATATATATTGGGTGACAATTCTTCTTTAGGTGTCACCATATTCAAGCTATACACCAAATATATTTTATGAAAAGAATAATTTGGAAAACATATTCTAGGATAATTCAAAAAGAATATTCTAATAAATTTTTGAAATCATAAATTTAATAAATTTAACGACTTTATATGAATATGCGACAAATAATATCCCAATTCATTTCAAGTTTTGATGTTGTTTGAGTCTTTTGTTTTGAAGTTTCCGATTCTAAAAGTCTAGTAAGACTTGTGTCACTCCAAAGTCTTGAAATTTTGAGGGATTATTGTTTATAAACTTTAAAGTGCACAATGCAAAGGTTTAAGGTTTAGTGGTTGTAGTTTATAGACTCGTTACCACAACATAAAATCACTTCATGTAAACCTCCACATCCAACCCTAAACAAAATACTATAAATGCACAAGAGTTTTAACCCCCACATCACAATTCCATCAATGTATAGAAGTCAATCTCAAGAAAGCTAATTTAAGTAGAATAAATAAAAAATCAGAATCAATGGACTTGAATATTGTACTAGAACTGAAGATTATACATTCAAAAGGAACCCATAATGCTAGTTAGTGATGTAGTAGGAATAATCAATAATGGTGCACATCAAATTATGAGTTTTCAGAAATGGTGATGGAATGACATTGACTCCTTAATAATGACCCCAAGTGTTAAATGAAGGAAGTTGGGTGTTAATGGTGCTTATGGGTCTAAGTAGATAAGTACTTTGAAAATAGTACTAAGTGACTACTAATTAATAACAATAGTTATTTAATGGGTGAAAGCAAGCTAAGGTGGACCATGAATAAAAGTCCATTTTTGCCACTTTGGTTTTTATTTTTTGCTATTAACTTCCTATAACAATGTATATTATAAATATGAATCCATTTTTATAAATTTCCTTATTAATTGGAATTAGAAACACTGCCATAATAAGAGGTACTAAATTTCTACTTTGTGACGTGCAAAACTAGATAATGCAATTTACTTTTCCTTTAATTTAGAAGTAATGGTCTTAAGTCCATGCATATGACTTTGGGTGCTTGGAAAACTTATTAAAAGCACATAAAGTACTATTGCATAAGTGGATATTGGTGATGGAATGACATTGACTCTTTAATATTGACCCTGAGTGTTGAATGAAAAAAGTTGGGTGCTAATGGTGCTTATGGGAAGTAGTGAGTACTTTGGAAGTAGTAAGTGATTACTAGTTAATGACAATAGTTGCTTAATTTAGAAGTCATGGTGCTAAGTCCATGATTTTGGGTTCTTGGAAGACTTATTGGAATTCAAAAAGTATTGTTATTGTTATAGTTATGGATATTCCTAATGCAATGACAATGGATGCTTTGACAACCACCCATAGCCTAGCTTGCCAATGATTCGAGGTGTTGATAAAAAAAGTGTATGTGTTCAATCAAGGAATTGAGCTAGTGAAAGAAACATTACATATTTAAATCAAGGACTACAATGATAGGACAAACATTTTACATGTTATTCGCATTTCAGGTTGTAAACTCAAGGATTTTTGTGGATGGTGATTAATGGGTAATAAGTGAATAAAAACATCTAAATCCTAAACCAAGGGCCTTGAATTTGCTAGGTTAAAAACTTCAAACAATAGAAAAAGGATTAGACCATGGGCTTTTGAAAATTTACAAAGTACGAATTAAACATGTCCTAGTTGAATGGGATTTGTGGCAAATTGTTCGTGGAGTTCAGAAACTTTTGATGCAAATACATTGAGGGTGAAAGCACACTACACAATCTCTTTTTAGGTGTCACATTTGTAGTTTTTCTTGCATCTTTTTGAAACTTAAATATAAAACATTAATACTTTCATTAAAATATCAAGAAAGGGATTCACATATGTAATGCTAATAGAGTTGGCCTTTTGAAAATGAAAAAAAAGAAATCAAAATCTTAAATATTTAATAAGTAATGGAGTTTTGAATCTTACTGACAAATTTTGTCATGCCTTACGAAATCCATGGATATGGATTTTTCTCTTACAATGTGTTAGTCTTATGTGTTTGAATCTTTGGGATATTAAATGAATTATGTTTAAGAAACTAAATATCCATTGAATGAATGGAATGTGGTTTTAATTTATTATATGGACTTTTCAAAATCCCAAAATTTGTAATTATTTTAAAAGGATTTATAAATGATTAAATTATTATTTTTAAAAAATTATTTTGTGATATTTTTATATGTCTTATAACATCATGACTTGAAATTGAAAATGGAAGAAAAAAAGTTATTTTCAATATAATCTAAATATTCGTATTTTAAACTAATTTTCAATTACACTAGAAAAGGACTTTGAAAAGGGACTTTGATTTGCCAAAACTTAACCACCCTAGTGTGCTTTCACCCTTGAAAGCTTCAACTTTAGTTGTTGGTAATAGAATTGAAAGTCAAGTTCGTGCTCAAACTCCAATTACACAAAAAGTTTGGTATGTTGAGGATGCAACCTATCACAAAACATGTGGCTTATCATAGATCTATATTAGTTCATCCCATGAAAATGATTCAATAAATGTTGTTAATATAAATTATTCTTCACTAAACTACAACCCCCATAAAACACATCTTCCTTGGGAATTTTCTCAAGCATGTACAAGTACATAATTTAAACCCTAGTGATAAAGGGGAAGACATAAAAAATAAAATAAAAATATTTGTGGCAACTTGCAAGTAATGAGAATGGAAGGGAAACCCAACTAATGTAGATTTGAAGTGATAAGCCATTATATCATGTTAGTTGTTCATAAACATGCATACTTGAAGACTTGCATCACTTATGTATACCAAAAGTTGATCGATCATTACATACATTAGTATGTTATACACCCTCATAATTGCCATTGATTACCATTGGAATAACACATATAAAGAATATAGCAAAGGCCCAATGAACTTGTGTACTAACCTGCATTATTTCAAAGGCATGGATTAAAAAATCTTACATTCAATTGAGTAGCATCTTGACAAACCATAAAGTTCAAAAATGGATTTTCACACACACCAATTTTTAAAATTGTTATGTTACTATATCATGGGCATTTTATTTTATTTTTCTAACTATAAATGATGACATATAATAAATATATATGCACTCTAAACATATATATATTAAGACTACTAATGACTAGTGCATAAACATTAAACAAGTGATGAGCAACACAAATTAGCCAATGTCACATTGATCTTGCATTAACATTGCCATGCCTTGACAATTCAAGGATGTTTCCTCATATTTAGAACTTTGCACTAACAATGGACCACTAAAATGATTAGAGCTAATCACAAATACATAGTTTTACATTGATAATGGACCACTAAAATGGGTAAATTTGATCACAAATGCAAATGAAAAAATAATCTTTTGTGACTTGCATTGAAAGCCTTATCAAAACAATATTTGCAAGTGTTTACAATTGTGCAAATACTTTAAAGCATGATGGAAGTTTTATAAGGATGCAATATCACACTTCAACTTCAAATTAAGGAGCAACAAATATGTGCATTTTAATACCATGCATTGCACCTACATCCATTGATCCATCATATTAAAAGTTAATCAGCCTTGTGTTGTAGAAGTTGATCAATCGTGCATTGGAAAACAAACTTAAAACATGCACACAACCTTACCAACATGTCATAGGTCTTGATTTCATTTGAATAGATTATAAAAAGTTGTGACCTGTGTGTTAAGGTTAATTTTAAAACTTCAAATGAACAACTTTGCCTTTTGTAGCGGATTCCAACAAGCTCCATAATAATTGATTTGATGGGTTTACATGTACTATTCAATTGCACCCAAGTTTGCAAAATTCATCATCAAAAAACATTTATTTCAACTTTTATTGATGAAGAGTTCAAAAAATGAAAATTGAGCTATTGTTTTTTTGTTTGAAAAATGAACCACCAATGTCTACAAAACATTGAAAGTTAATGGTGAAGAATATAAACCAACCAATGAAGGTTGGAACATTCAAGCTACATGTTTTTGGAATTGATTCAGTGTTAAGCTTTGTCCTACCTAACAATGCTTTCAAGTTCCCATGACGTTTTCTTAATGTTCATCTTGAACAGTGATATTTGGGAAGCTTGATGTCATGGCCAACATTCTTTGGTGCACATGTTTACTTTCGCCAAACAAGTTGAACTCAATCATGTGCAACAAAGAACAATCATTTGCAACAAAGAAATTCAGTACACTAACCATGTGTTGCAGAACATCTCTTTCCAACACCCAGGAAAGAAAATTATAAAACATGTTTTTGAATTGCTTGATGCCTCCAATCTCCTTGGACAACAATGATGTCACTTTAGGGTTGTGGATGATAGATGAAAAATAAAAAACAATAGTCACAACATCCACCAACTCTAAAATGAACTATGTTTCATTATTTGTTGTGTGCTTCCAAATTAAACTTAATTGCACTAAATTCATGATTGCATTAAGCCTAGATTGAATTTTTGCATGGGACTTCTTTAAATTGGTTTCAAGTAAATTGGGCATTACTACAAACAATTCAAGAGTTTTTTCGTATTTTATTTTGGACAAAATAATTTTTTTAAATAACAATAAATTTGTGGCACATATAATAGATTGTCAAATCACATCAAAACACATGGATAATTTCATGAATCACTTTCTTACAACAAAATAAGAAATTTTGCTTCACACCATTTACATTACACTCTATTTGCATGTGGCAAAGGATTCTTGAATTTCAATAGGTTTTGAATTTTTCCCCAAAAACTAATTGCATATTTCTTATGGTTGAATGTTATTTTGGTGTGTTCAATAGTTCTTTATTACTAGAAAAAAATTAGAGGTAAAGAAAATTATATTGTGAAATTTAAGCACCCTTTTACAATGCGTTCATTTCTTGGAATTGCACCTCTTCAACTTTGATGGTCTTAAACACAAAACAAAACATGAAATTATGGAATTTAGCAATTCAATTAAGGTTCTTCAACTTTCATATTAGTCATTAAGCACAACTTCCCATCATTAACATGACATTAAAATGGCACCACATGCACATATACAACAATGTTTACAATTTTAACAATCATCTAACATGGTTTTTGGCTCATTTGATTAGGATTGCACCCCTTGGATGAATTTAACCATAGATGAACTTATTATGCCCCATGATTATAACTACATGTTTTTTATGAAATATGCAACTAATGGGGTATAAGTTGGGCTAAGGAGAATGAGATTACATGTATAATTCATCCATTTGGAAATAATATGTGGCATTGGTTGCAAACATGACCAAAGGTTGTGTATAGTTAAAACATGATTGCAAAAACAATCGCTTGTAATTATAAATGACACGTAGTTGCATATAGTTTCAAGCATGTTGGCTACATTTTCTAGAAATTTTTCTTATGTGTATAAATGAATTTTTTAAAAATTATTTTGATATCTAGAGGTATATATTCAAATTTGAAAGAAATTGGATACCATATTGGGCTAGAAATGGAAGTGCAACATTGGGCAATCATAATGAATGTATTTCCTATTCAAAAATCAATTGCACAATGTTACTTGGATGTATTGATGGGTTTACTAAATGACATGTTGAAATTGGATATGTTTTCATTTAACAAGAAGTGACCACAAAAAATTGCAATAAAAAAAAACAGTGGATTCTTTCTCAAGTTTTCCATGAACTTGTTTTATAGTAATTCCACCCATACCATTTATTTGGACATATTGATTTGTTTATTGCACCCAACATAATGTATAAATTGTTTCCTAATCCCCATTCATAAACATGAAAAATGGAATATTACAAGGTGAAATATCATTTAAAGTCAACCACATGTGCTAGCACTACTACAAAAGTGGGGTGCAATTTATTAGCCTAAATCATTATGGGACCTTAAAAGTGAAATAACTTCATTGCATTTTATTGATTTCACCTTAGTGAAAGTTATTTCACTATAATATCACTATGTACACATCATGTTTCATTACTAGTTAACATAATTCACTATTATAATTTATTATAGTAAATAAGTTTATTTTTATGTTTTTTAAAATATTTTATCTATGCTACTTTATGATATACCCTATATTATTTTAAGCTACTTTAGTTATTCTAACTTATATTTTATGTTATTATAAGCTATTATAAATTATTGTACCTTAAACTATTATATGTTATTTCAAGTTATACTTTAAGTTATTCAAGGTCATTTTACTTTATGTTATTATAAATTATTTTATCCTAAGTATAATAACTTAAAATAATCTAAAATAAAATATAATGACTTAAGGTTTTTAAAAAAATTAATAGAAAATAATAACCTACGAAAAATAATTTTAAACACCCTACAATATAATAACTGCCAATAGTTTATGATATTATAACATAAAATATCCAACAATAATTTATAATTTAATAACCATTAATAAAATAACCATCAATAATTACCAATAAAATAATCACCAATGGCTTACAACAGAACAACCACTAATAGCCAATAATATAATAAACACCAATAACTAATAATATAATAACATTAATAAGCACCAATATCCACCAATACAATATTCATCAATAACCATTAATAAAATAACCACTAATAGTCATTAATAGAATAATCATCAATAGTCATTAATAGAATAACCAATAGCCATTAATAGAATAACTAATAGCCATTAATAGAATAACAACCAATAGCCACCAGTAAAATAACTACTAATAGACATTAATATAATAACCATCCATAAAATAGCCACCAATAACCATTAATAGAATAAGCACAAATAACCATTAATAGAATAACCCTCAATAGCCATTAATATAATAACCAATAATAACCATTAATATAATAACCCTCAATAGCCATTAATAGAATAGCCCTTAATAGCCATTAATATAATAACCAATAATAAGCACTAATAACCATTAATAGAATAACCTTCAATAGCCATTAATAAAATAATCATCAATAGCCATTAATAGAATAGCCACCAATAGCCATTAATAAAATAGCTAGCAAAAGCCATTAATAAAATAACCAGCAAAAGTCATTAATAAAATAACTAACAAAAACCATTAATAAAATAACTAGCAGTAGCCATTAATAAAATAACCAACAATAACCATTAATAAAATAGACACCAATAACCATTAATAACCACCAATAGAATAACTACTAATGGCCATTAATAAAATAACCATCAATAATTATTAATATAATAACCACTAATAAAATAAGTAGCAATAACCATTAATAATTAGGAATAACCTTAATAAAATAATAACTAATAGTCATATATTAGAATTGCTTATGATTGCCAAAAACTTTAAGGTGAAATAATTTATAATAAACAAAAGTAACTTAAGGTGAAATAACCTATAATAACCTATAATTGCCAATAATAACATAAGGTGAAATAACTTTCAATAGCCAGAAAAGTTATAATAGTTATAATTAATGTAAACTAAAATAATTTACAATAACAAAAAATAACATAAAACAGCCAAAAAAACTTACAATAACTGAAAATAACTTAAGATGAAATAAGCAAAAATAGCCAAAAGTAACTTAGGATAACCAAAAGTAGCCTAGGGTGAAATAGTAAAAAATAACCAAAAGTAATTAAAAATAACCATAAATAGTCGTAAATAATGTCGAGTGAAATAATTTAAATTAATGAAAAATAGTCATATAATAATTGAAATAACTTAACATAGGTAGTATTATTATATTAACAAAAAAAAATCCATTTATTAAACTTTTTTTTTCCAAAATAATGGTTATTGAAATGTTATTGAATAATGAGATTCAATTTTTTTTTGTTGAAATGATTTTAAACTTTCAAAAGGAAATATATATAATTATGTACATTATTAAAAAAAATTAAGAAGTAAACTCAAATAATTTCATTTGAACAAAACCTTAGTAAGATATGAATTTTCAAAGTTTATGTTTTTGTAATGTTTAAAATGAAATATTTGATAAATAAAATGTAATGTTAAATAATTCCACAACAAAGTGAGATGGCTTGATGGTGAGGGTGTTTGCTTTCATTACAAATGTCAAGGGATCAAACCTCATAAGTAGTGTTGTGTATGGTCAACAGTGGTATGTTGACCAAATTTTCTTTTGTTGAATTTTTAGAAAAGGTGCCTAGGTTGATTACGTGGCCTACTTATTTACCTAAGCTATGTTTTTAACCTAGGCTATGTAATGACATGTGTCAATAAATCATAGGTTAAAAAATCATGAAATTATCAATAATATTATATATTAAATAATTAAATTTTAATTGATTTCCATGTTAATTAGTTAATTAATTAACAAGCGAATGGTTTGATAAATTTGTATTTCATTTGAAAATAATCTTGTTTTATTAGGTATTAGTGAAACAATTCATTATCCATAGTAATTAATCCCTCTTCACTATGAGGTTGAACAATTTCACTAGATAAAAATGTCCAAATTTATTCAAAATCTAATGAAACCAATAATGAACTAAAATGCATTTTGTAATAGTGTAGTTATTATTATTGCTGATCAATATTAATCATTGTATTATTCAACATTTTTTATAAAAATTACATCCTATGTAACTTTATTTGCCCATATTAACATATAAATGATATATTTTATCCAAAATATGACGAACATACCATTAGAACAACTAATTTTAGAAGGTTGTTTTTTAATTCATCAATTTCATCCATAGTGGTAATGCAATCTGATAAATAATAATTAAACATAAGCAATTTTGTGACATATTAATTTGATTTTCCCTCCAAAAACATTTTTTTCCGTGTTCCACATTATACTTTTATGTTGTTAGGTTGATTTTCAAGCAATGCCCCAGGGGGAGCATCTAACAATTTTCGAAGGCACATGACCTAGGGTGAGCCTGCATTAAAGTCTGGGAGAAGGTGGAGAAGCTGCATACTCAAATTGCTCTCTGCACATATGTTAGGGCCTTGATGTTGTAGGTACAGCCCAAGCTTCTGCCAAAATGCTGCACACCCAACAACATTGCAATTCAAGAAGGCCTCTACATTGGCTTGCTGTGTGGTACAGACATCTTTTCTGCTAAATGTTTTTTTGTGTCAAGGGAAAGGAATCACATGACACAAGAAAAAGATGAAGAAGAGGGTTCTACCATTCTCAGCAGTAGTGTGTGTACACTCCAAAACATGAGTTGGTGGCACCACATCTGCTTTACTTTCCTTTGGCCTTCTTGCGTAATGTACCCTGCCACATCTGCAATCACACAGCTTTCTCACATTTGAGCCTTCTTATTCTTGGAGAAAACCAACAAGAGGTACAAGCAGAAATTAACCTCGATGCATCAGATAATCCAATCTACAAAACTTGAGCAGAGAGTACCTATGATATGCAACAGCCACCATTGATGATTAAACAATGTGGTCAGGGGAGACATTGAAGGTCTTCCCTGCAGAAGTCCTATGCTCATTGCCAGCATCGAATACTCACAATGCAGAAACAACAACATGACAGTCTAGTAACCCACTGTTGAGAATGCAATTGAATACAGAAATACAGATGCCAACAACACTAGAAAGAGATCAATGAACCTACAAGATTCTCTCATGTGCGCTACAAGTTCACATTCTGTGTTCAGCAGTGCAGAGTGATCATACATACAGTCATTGAAAGAATCAAGGGCAAGGAACCAGAGGAAGCGATACCAGAAAGAAACCCCAAAATCATATATTGCACATTGAGGAAATAAGTTAAGAAGACAATGTACAAAAAAAAAGTCTTTTTTGGAAATCCTTCAAAATGCTGACCACACTTGCTTAGCAACCAAGGTCATAGATCTTGCCAGCAACACATAACTTACATGGTAAAAATGAACCATGTTGCTAGTATATGGCACCATACTATGAACTCTACACTTGGAAGAGAACTCTTTGGATGGTGAGCAAATGAATGCTCAAGACTGCCTGTAACAAATGTGGTTTAAGGATTTGGGCCTGCTGTCTCTACCAATAATCAACATGATCTCATGTATGAAGAGCTGATTCTGCTCTCAAAATTACAAAGCTGATCACTACTTACATCTCTTCACATGAAAGTTTGTCAAAAAATGCTGCGATGAATGCTCCTTGTAACTCTCTCAAAGAGAACTCTGTGCATGTGCAAAATTCTCACACAAAATGTGCCTGCAGCATTTTACTGAGAGTGCTGCTAAAACTGAAATAAAATTGCCATCTTGGCTCTCAAAACTCTGAATCAGCTTGCTGAATTTCCACTTGCACTGTTTGCAGCAAGCCTGAAAGGAACCATGAAGCAAACCTGCTTTATGATGATAGTGCTGGTGACCTGTGCTGCTTACTTGCTCAGTTGCCTGTAAATTGGATTTATCATCTGCGGCTGTGATGCTGTTGCTTGCTGTTCTGGATGCATGGCTTATGCACCTTGGGTATCTTGGCTCGGTTTGGTCCACTCTTAGGAAGATCTGTCAAGTCCATTACCTGCACAACCCTTGACTTCTTTGCATTCTCTTCTTCCTGGTATCTCTCATGCAATCTCCTTTTAGCCACCTCAAGCCTTGCTGCAACACTCATATCTTCATGCAGTGCCTGTGGCAATCCTTGATGAACATTTTGGTTGCTTGCTAAGTGCAATGGCTGAGATCCAGCCTTCTTCACAACTCCATTGCTGGTTCCTTTCAAAGGAGAGCTTCTATCAACTGGATGCTGTGCCCAAGAATTGCTCAATGAAACTCTGCTTACTTTCATTGTCCTTATAGCATTCCCACCTTCAGCAGCTACATGTTCACAGCCCCTCTTTAGTGGTTTATTGGATGGAGAAACTTGGCTTTTCGCGTTGGTCATTGGTGTATCCAAGCTGCTAGCCCTAATCTCCCTCCTCCCTCGCTGCAGCTCTGGTTCTCTTCTATGGGGTTGGGTGGTGGTGGCTATAGCATGATGATCACATGGCAATGGGTTAGGATCTGGGTCTGTTGCCAAATCCTCATCCCAATCTTCGTCTAGGAATTCAAACAATTCAGCAGAAGCTGGGTGAGCAGTAGCAGCTAAAAGAGCACAGGGCTCTAGAGGGGGAGAAGGCAACCCATTACCATTCTCTCCATGCTCATCTTGTGTGGAACCTGAACTTGAGCCTGCTGCTAAAGCAGCGGCAGCGGCAACATCACCGGCACTCTTCACCCAATCATTCACCATATCCTTCCATCCTTTGACCAACAACTTGGCGAGTGAACAGATGCGCTTGGACGAGTGCTTCCGCAACCCATTTACCTCCTTGCCGATCTCCGTCTCCTTCAAAGCTTCCACCGAAATTTGCATATCCTGGAGCGTCCGCAGTAATCCCAGAAGCTGCTCTTCCTCCTCCTCATCATCATCATCCAGCGCCATATCCGTGATCCTCTTCTTGATCCTATTGATCTCCAGAATCTGCCGGCTTTCTTCCTCCATCTGATCAGTCAATGCCTCTGCCTCGTCGTACTCCTCCTCCCCTATCCCTTCAATCTCCTCCTCTTCCTCCAGTTCCTGCTCTCGCACTATTTGTTCTTCTTGCCTGCCACGCTCTTCCACCACCACTTCAGCTTCATCATCATCTTCTTCTTGTTCATCTTCGACTTCTTCTACAGCTTCTTCTTCTTCTTCCTCTTCTTCTTCTTCTCTCGTCCTCCTATCGTGGTCCAGGTTCCTGTTCTTAAGCTTCTGCTGCTCTTCCTCTTCTCTTCTGACGCCACCACCTTCGCCAGCAATTTCAGGCATCAAACGATTTGCTGGCTTCAGTAGCGGACGGTCAAGAAGAGCTCGTTGGGGAGCAAACAGTTGCTCTGCAAACGCGTCTCTGCGACGACGAAGTTCATGAGGGTGAAGCGACGCCGCAATCGCCAAAGCTGCTTCAATAATTTCAAAGAGCTCCGGCTCCTTGAGCCGCTCTAACCACTCCATGGCCGCTAAAATTTGAACTACAAACCACTCCCTAATCCCCCCTTTCTTCTCCTCTAGAGTAAACCGCCAAACTTCTGAAAAACACAACTCTCTACAGATCCACCAGCACTCGCAGCAATCCCGTAAATCTCCCTCAACGTCCAAATCACACAATCTGATGCAAATCGTCGTGTACTCCTCCTACTCCATGCATGAAACCATTGGAATTGATCCACAATTTGAAGCAAATCCTCGCAGAAACGGATCCGATGTCCTAAAAATCCGAAATCCAAACAGATACAGTAATAGTCATATCTGCATTTGACGCAAAGCAAATGCGTTATACGCCCAAAAGAGCGAAACAACAAGATGATGATAGAAGAAGACAACACAACAAAGTACTGGGCTGAAAGAAGAGCGGAGCAAGATGATGTTGATGATGAGGATAATGGGAAGAAGACAATACAACGAAGTAGATGCCTTAAAGAGTTGAACAAGATGATGTTGATGAAGATGATAATGGAAGAAGAAGACAATACAAGGAAGTAGAGGCCGGGAAGAGTGGAACAAAATCAAGATGATGAAGTTGATACTGCTGATTATGGAAGCAGAAGACAATACAAAGAAATAGATGCCAGGGAGAGTGGAAAGAAACAAGATGATGATGTTAATGATGCTGATTATGGAAGAAGAAAGACAATACAAAGAAATAGATGCCAGGAAGAGTGGAAAAAAAACAAGATGACGGTGTTGATGATGCTGATGATGACAGAAGAAGAAGACAACAAATCGAAGTAGATTGCCTGAGCATTAGGAGCAAGTGAAATGGAAGAAGATGCTACTAAAGAAAACTCATGGAACTCCAGAAACTTTTTTTTTCAAAAACACATACACACACACGACAAAAAAGAAACAGAAAACTTGTTTGAAAGAAAATTGTTTCACAATTGTTGTTACCTGAAGATTGCAAAACGGAGACTTCGTAAAATCCAAGGAATTGCGTCTCTGTAGTGTGTGGCGTCCGTCCCGAACTCCGCGTTCCCAAAAATGCTTGAATCGGAAACGCGTCGATCTCGAGCTCTTTCTCTCTTCTCTCTCTCTCTCTCTGTGGTTTGTTTGTCTGCTGCTGCTTTTCCGAACCTGACAAGCGCAACAATCCACGACTTTGACACGAGTTAGTGAGCCGGAGTCACTGCTGACCGAGAAAAGGAGGAAAAGAAAAGGGCAGCCCCAAAAAAACAGTTTTTAAAAAAAAATCCAAAAAGAAAAAGAAAAAGAGTAGCACACAAAAAGAAGTACCTATGTACCTACGTACCTTACCTACCTAAATATGGATGAAAGTTTTTTCTTCAGGTTTTGTTTTGGATGTCAATATTCTTATAGTTTTTGCTTCTTATTTAAATGTTTTTAATTTTAGTTACAGTGCTTATTATTATTATTATTTATTACTTACTTGGTTTTTTTTTGCCAGTTTTGTGGTTTCGAAAGTTTGGTGATTTTTTCAAAAACATTTTGCATTTATTTTTTGTCGAATTTACACTAAAGAATGTAAATTTCCAACATTTTCCAATCACAGTTTTAGTTATGGATTGCTGTGAATATTTGGTGTAGCTTGTGCCATTGGCCCAATGTGAACTGGTTAACCCAACTCCTTTTTTCCTTCCAAAACCACATTTTTGGTAATTTAATTGAATTTCCTATGACAAAAATTACTCAAATATTAATATCTCATGCACATAAGATCTACATTCATCAAAAAATCATTTTCCTTAAATCCAAGGGCTTCTTAACAATATCAAGAGTGTGTCCAAATTCCCTTATAAAGTTTTGTTTTGATTTAAATGAATTTTCAATGAAAAAATGATTCAATATTCAATAACTTCTCCATCATGGGTTCCAATCTTCTGAAACCAACTTGGTGCACCCGTACTCATTGAGAGCTTTTCAATGGTACTACGAGTGTGGCAAGAGGCACCATGATTTGGGAGATCTCAACATGAGAAACAAAACAAACAAACAACCTTCCTTCATAAATAGATTTTTGATTTTTTGATTATCATCATGTTTTTACATGTTTCAAATTGAAGTTTTTTCCCCTCCTTATTCTTTATTGGATACATTTTTAATTAGTTGTACTTTTTCAATTTCTAGTTTGAATTATGGTTTTTTGAAAAATAAACCAAATAAAATAGACGGGAAAAAAATCAAGTTATGCACCAAAAAAATTTAAAGTTTAATTTTAGATGTAAATGTTTTTAGTTTTAGTCGTGGATGGTATTTATTAAGTTTTAAAAAAGAATTTATGGATGTGATTTTATTTTTTTCAGGGTTGTTGATTATGGACATGTTTTACATATTTGAATCTTTTTTTTTCCCCCTTATTCTTTATTGTTTAAGTAGTTATAATTATTTTTTGAATTATCGGGTTTTGGTACCTATGGATGCAATTTTTTAAGCCTTAGTAATGGAGATATAGTCTTTATATTTAAAATGAAAATTTTAAAATTTTGAACATATTATTTAAACATACATGTATTTTTTCAAGTTTTAGTTTCAAATTATGGATGCATTTAAAAAGATGTTGTAATTTCTTTATAATTTGAAAAATAATGTTGCATTTGTTATGGAGTCTTTCATGTAGTATTGGGATGCATAACTAACTAGTTGGTAAATAATTATTCCAAGAAAATACATAATTCGGAGATATTGGAAGACTTTTTGGGGGAGAGGGGGGGGGCTATGTCTTGATGTAGGTATGTGGTTTGAGTATTTTATGTACTAGGGAATGAGCATGGTAGGCCCCATTCCACCTACGCAAACGGCAAGTTCGGTAGGGTGAGCCATGGTTTCATTAGGTGGTAATGGGTTTTGCTAGGACCTATTTCATAACTTTAAAGATTTTTTAGATAACTATTCAAGTTTAGAACACGTATCTGAGTTGATTCACTAAAACTAACACTAATAGCAAAAAAATTGAAATAAAAAATTGGAGCCTGCCTGTCATGCGTGCGAAGAATGCTATAATAGTGCCTGAATAGGACATATG
>Ga0209208_10003609_pt1 | contig 22115 bp, 19 predicted proteins | sample S1TSphfallax_3_FD_187694 | JGI IMG/M metagenome (GOLD analysis project Ga0209208, IMG submission 187694) | Host-associated microbial communities from peat moss isolated from Minnesota, USA - S1T2_Fd - Sphagnum fallax MG (SPAdes) (version 2) | ecosystem: Host-associated > Plants > Peat moss >...
GGTAGAAGTAGGCACCAAATTTGCAGTGTTCAACACAACATTAGTCTTGTTATGGTATTTAAGAGTAGCAAGGATGTTATAAATTCTTGAAACAGTTGAAGGGGTGTTAATGAAAGGTTTAATAGAGATAGAACAATCTTCAAGCCATTGAACGTAAAGTTAATTCGAGGCAATTCAACAATTAAATAGATAGTGCGATAGTGGGCCAATGGCGATAGGAGTCTAATGATAATTGAAACATTTATTTATAATAAGGATAAGCTCAGCAAGGAGTTGCGGGTACATGTAAGATCCTGAGTTATGCCATAGTGATAGTTCACAACTACAGGAAATCTAGGATGTGTCGGATGGTGCGAACTAGGTAGTCCGCCTTGCTATTGGGAGGCAGTCGACGGATCGGGCCGCGCAACCAACGATAGTGACCAACGCCGGGAACTGAAGACCATGCAAAGATAGAGGTATCTTCAATTTCGTAACAACTTTCGCAAACAGTCTCGGGTTCGTCACCAAAAGCGGGGTCGACTTGCAGCAAGATCACCAGGGTGCGGGAGTTTGGAGAAATACGATAGTACCAGGCTCGAGGGGGTTCGACTTCAAAACGAGCACGCACCTTTCGAGGTTCGGGTTCTTCATCACAAGGATGTTGTGTTAGGGTAAGATCTAGAGACGACTCTGGACGCGGTTCTTCATTTGCTTGTGCGGCTTGCGGCCCGTAAGATGTGATCGTGCGCGACGCCATAAATTCAAGGAAAGGAAAAAGTCAGATCTTCAATCAAAATCAAATTGATAATGAAGGTGTGGAAGACTTGTTACATTAAGGTGCGCAATCATAATTTATAGATTGAAGAAGAGGAAAGAAAGGCGTGAGTAACGGCTTAGGACCATGGTAGAGTAAAATCGTAAGGCCAAAGGAAAAAAATTGAAGGTTTAAAATAAAGTTGTTAGGGGAATTGGAAGAGGTGAAAAGGTGTTTTCCTTCACATTCCATGGGCCACCAAGCATGGGATCTTCCATTGACCACCAAGCATGGCATCTTCCATTCACCACCAAGCATGGGATCCACCTTCACCTCCTTTCTCCTTCTCTTTAAAAGGTGGGCTCGGATGATTGGGGGTCTTTCTCTCTTGCCTCGGAGATAATTTTCATGCAATCTTGAATACTTGTTCGACAAGCTTCTCGAGGAAGCAAATAATGATGAGTCTTAGGAGAGGGGAGGAGGAAGTAAAATAGAGGGAAGATCTTGTAATAGTTTTAAGGAATGGGGGTGAGAAGTGATAGTGTTGGAAGGTCGGAACTTAGAGAAACCTCACAAACCCTCTCGGGTTTCATAGCATAACTCCTTACTGGTGTAGTTGCAAATCCTAAGATTTGGTAGGTAGATGCGCCTTGTTATTAGCTTTCTAACAAGCTAAGGCAAGCAGGATTTGGATAATGTATGTGTTAGAAACAATGTTTTGAGTGACTGATGGTCTGCAGCAAGGTTGAATTATCACTTTTGTAGAACCCTCTCGGGTTTTGCAGCATAACTTCTTGCTGGTGTAGTTGCAGATCCTAAGATTTGGTAGGTAGATGCGCTTTGTTGTTAGCTTTTTAACAAGCTAAGGCAAGAAGGATTTGGATAATGTATGTGTTAGAAACAATGTTTTGAGTGACTGATGGTCTGCAGCAAGGTTGAATTATCACTTTTGTAGAACCCTCTCGGGTTTCGTAGCATAACTTCTTGCTGGTTTAACTGCAGAGCCTAGGATTTGGTAGCAAGATGCGCCTTGTTGTTAGCTTTCTAAAGAGCTATGGCAAGCCAGCTTTGAATAACATATGTATGAAAACCAACATTTTAAGTGATTATTGGTCTACAGCTATGTTGGACATGGTGTGAGTCTTAAACATTGGTCTAAATGAATGTCAATTTGATGTGAAGTCCTAGGATGTGTAGTGTGTGGGCTTGAAAAAAATGTATTTATTAGTTCTAATCATAAATGTTGCATAGAAGGTGGGCTACTTAATTTCAATTACAAACGCAATCTAACATCTAGAATTACACTTGCATTTTTCCCTTCACTAGTAGCATTTGTGTTTCAAGCACAATCACCTTGTAGAACCGAAAGTAGAGGGACAAAAGTCGCCTCACAAATATCAAGATGCCAGCCAAGAAAAAGTTGTGTCTAATGGAGGATATATATGCAACGCAACCTTTTTTTCACGAGGGGTGATTAGGTTGAAGAAGTAACATTACAACAAAAGGTGTCCATGTACACCAAGTGATTTCACTAGATTTTGAATGAATTCATTGGTTATAATGAACAAGGACCAGTGAAGAAGCAATGAATTCATTAGTCTAGGGAATAAGGACCAGTGAATAGCACCCACATTTTGTAGTAGTGTAAGAATAAAATTTTAATGTGTACTGAATATTACCTAGTTTATGAAACACAATTAGCTTGTTTTTGGTAGAAAAATTCATTTGTTTTAGAGGCCCATGATAAGTGTAATTTGTTCTGTGATGCACATTAAAAGTTTCAAGAACAAGTTGAGTGGATCTAAGTTGTGTCCAATTGGCCTTGCAGCAAATATGAGTGAAAAAGATGTTTCTTGTGTGAAGAGTAGACAAAATTATCCTTGAAATCGCGTATAAAAGCTTAGTTTCTTGAAAAAGGTGTGTTAGAAACCTTAATTTCCTCCTTGAGATTCTCACATATATATTCATTGTGTTATTGTTCTTGTAGGAGGTGGGGGACACAAACAACACAACAATTTTAGGTAAGCTTCCAAGTTTTTCAATTTCATGTTTTTGAATTTTTTCTCTTTCAAATTGTTTGCTTTATGTTTCCTTTCAACTTTCGGCGTTGAAAGTTGGAGGCCAAACACATATTTTTCTTGTTCGACTTCCATCTTTCAGCACCAAAAATTGGAGGCCCAACAAAAAAAAAATAACTCAGTCTCTCATGGAGCTCTTGAACTTCATGCTTGAGGGATCTATCACATGCCGAACAAAAAAAAGTTTTGCTTGACCTCCAACTTTTGGCACCAAAACTTGGAGGCCGAACAAAAAACTTTTTTCAAACTCTCCTCAAAAGCAAAGCTCCCAAGTTCAGAACTTCCAAAGGTCCAAAAATTTCCTCAAATCAATTTCCTTAATGCAATTATTGATTCTTATTTAACCTTCTTTACCTCATTTCTTTATTTTGCAGAGCTCTTTTGAAACAAGGAGTCCATGCATAGAGGTATTTTGGACTATTTTATTTTCACATTGTGTTTTCAAATTACGCATCTTACTTTCTTTCTCATTTAATTATTTCGTGCAGGTTCTTCCATTTGTGGAAGGCGTTAAGTTGGTTGAACAAAGGTTGATAGAAGAAAATTTTGAGGAGGTATTTTCACTCTTCAAAACTCTACAAGATATTAATGTTTTCCAAATTTTTTATATTCTTCAAGTTGATTTTGGGCCCACTTGTTTGCAAGAGCAGAGCTTTGATTCACAACAAGGCAAAAATATGGATGTTTCATGAATCTCAATTTGTGCTAAAAGCCACCTCTACACAGGTACATTCTATCCAACTTTTTTCTGAAAGAATATTTACATCTTGTTCCTATTTTTGTTATTACCATGAATTGTTTCCAATTTTACCTAATTTTAGAATGACCTTGTCTACTCAAGAGGCTCACTTGACCTCTAGACCTTCTTTGCAATTGGAGGCAATCAATACAACTTGAAACAAGGGTGTCTTCCAAGTCTAGATGGAGCACAAGGTCAAGATAATTGACGTGTTGGAGAGGCATAAGATTCATCCCAAATCCAAGGCTTGGATGAACATACCATTATGCCACATGATATCCATGCTAGTTATAAGGCCATGCCTTTAAGATCGACGTGCTCAAGATAGAACAATTGTTCCAAATGGGCTATTGAAAAGGTGACAAAATGTTTTATGTCACTTCCACGAACTAGAAGGGGGAGGAGGAATTTGTTGTAGATCACATCCATGAGTGGGATGTCCATTGGAACCCAGTGAATGCATCATTTGAGAAAGCATTGAATGCAGATGAAAATTTGCATAGGTTCACTGGGAGAACTTTTTTGTGTGGGACGACAACCATCGACTATAAGCCTGGATGTTTTATATCTTAAGAGTTCACTCTAATGACCTCTTTCAACACATTGTAATGGATTCAATCATGTTGGATATGAAAGAAGGCCTCATCCACCTTTTGACTACAATGATAGACATGAACAAGTAAGATTCACACTAAACACTATGAATTTCAAAGTTCCAATCCTTTTTTACTTTCAATCTATTCCTTTTAGTTTCTTGCTTTGTGCATTGAAATTGAAATTCACTTTCAATTTTGCTTTATCCTTAAGTCTGTTGAATTTGATCATGTCAAGCCAAATTTGGTGCATGATTTCTTCCACGTCCAAAGCATCAACATGATTCCATTGGTCTAGTTCAAGGATGTCATTAATCTCGATGTCTACAAGAGATGTGAGAATAAATCCACAAAGACTTGGTACTCTTTGACACAAAAGGTTTTTTTTACTATATGTACAAGGATTGATTCTTGCCCGATCTTTCCATTTAAACTTGTCAAAAACATTTATTGAAACATGAGTTTCAAAAATCATTTCTTGTTGGTATAGTGTGAACTTTCAGTTGTAACGAACCTTGTCATAAAGCTTTATGAAGAAGTTCTAAATGAGAAACGCAGGTCAACATCCAAACTACAAGCACTCATGGACAAGGCAATGGATCAAGTCCGAAAGGATCATACCTCCACCTTCACGAAACATATGCTAGTTTGTAACCCAACACTTGGTCTTGAATTCTTGAAACAAATTCATGTCCATTACAATATGAACTTGGACTTGGAAATGTTTGTTGAGAAGCTACATATGTTAGCTTTCGCACATGTCACAAAAAAGCAAAAGGTATCTTGGTTGAAACTATGGAACTAATCTAGTGCGTTGAAGGAAGCAACAAAATTTCCAAAACATGGATTTTCATATGGAACTTTTGATAAGTGGCTTCACAAGACAACTTGTTGTTCTCAAGTAAATGTTCACCCATTCAAGGCTTTGAATTTATTGTCCTTGAACTAATTACAAACTAAAATTTGACATATTGTTGTTGGAGGTGGAGGTGCAAAAACAATACTATGCCATGTCACTAATCTCTCCATTCAGCTTTTGGAGTTCAAAGATCTGCTTTCATTATTAAACTACGTTCAAGAATGGAGACTTTCTCTCTAGGAAACATGTTTCTTCAAGGAGTTCATGTTTAAAGATGGGATTCGGAGTAGTAAGTTGTGGGAGCAACATATCGGTGGCACCAAAGCCTTTAAATGGGTGTTCTATAAGTGAATTTGGATCCAATTAGTCCACATTCATATCACCCATTGTTAAGTGCAAACTAATCATCCAATGTCATCTTCATTTCACCACCACTAACATTCATATTATTTTCGAAACACTATATGTATTTCCATTTTGTGTTTTTTCAAAGGGGTGCCATATCTGAAATTCCAAGACATGTGGAAAGATATAAAGACAAATAACAAAATTTATAGGAAAAATAGGTTGAGAGATTAGACATTTGCACATCTTTTGAATTATGCTTAGTATCTTGACTATTCAAAGGAGAACATTCCTGCATTAAAGTCTGAAATTTTTTTAAAAAATGAGTTGGGATTTTCGTTAAGGATTTGGAACCTTTGAGAAGGAGACACCAAGTAAGAAGAGATTGGAGGGTGGCAAAAGGAGGGGAAAGAGACAAGTTTAGGACTTTGGATTATAGATGCAAGACAAAAAAAATGTTCCCATTCAATCTTAGAGAGAAGCAAAACTTGGGTTGGTTGTGGCATCTCTTCAAGAAGTTCCACTGACTTCCACTCAAACAATCCCAAATGAGGTAAACGACATAACTACAAATGTCTAGGAATTTCATTTTTCATGCAATAAGATTGTTAGAGAAGACAATAGGAACAAACTACCCCTAGTGCAAGAGTATCAAATATTGGGAAGAAAATTTGATTAATGATTCTTAATTCAGCGGATTACCATTTGATTGTAAGATTAATGAATATGTCGTGGGCCTTGATTCTTGCATCTTGGATCTAGACTCGAGTATGGCCACTTGAACATTCATGCATTATAGACTTCATGAAGGAGGTATTTCCTTGCATAGTTTAATGTTTTGATTTTGGATTATGGTTTTTCAAACAACTTGTGTTGGCATTTAACTATTTTTTCCAGGAGTAAATGTTTTTGCAAAAAGTTCGTTGGTTTCTTTGACCAAGATCATTCCACTTTAAGTCTCCAACTTTCGACACTAAAAGTTGAGGACCAAGAGCATTCGGTTCTCAATCTCCAACTTTTGGCACTGAAAGTTGAAGACTAAAAACCCAATGCTTTGGGTCTTCCACTTTTGATGTTGAAAGTTGAATGCCACTTGAGCTTAGTTTAACTTTCCATGCAACTTTTGCATGTCCATCCTTTTTTTTCTATCTTTTTAATGTTAATTGAATTCATCCTCAATGTTTTCTTCATTCTTTTGGTGTAATCCTACTTGTAAATGCTTGTGTTTTTCAAGTCTTTTTTGAAAACAAGGTTGACCTTGTTCTAGTAGACGTACCATCTAATCTCTTAATTTCGCACATCTTGGAGCCACCCTTGTTCATTCCTCAATGGACCAAGTGCGTGGATAATTTCATTGAATATGTTGTGGTTTTTGTCGACAAAATTTTGTTTGATAGAGGGGTTGTCATTATCATGCATATAGATGACTCGCGAGTGTTGAAGAAGATTCGTTCCTTCTTGGAAAGCTACTAGTTGAAGGTTCACATGAAGTGGATTGTTGTGAACTCAAGCCTTCAAATGAGTACCGAGGATCCATGTTTTTAGGTACCACCAAACTCACTTTATCCATATGTCTTTGCACATTGCATTCTTTTAAAGTTAAGATTGGCCTAAATTTTGCCTTTTTTTGTAGACTCTTATAAGTTGTGCCACACTCCTCATGAGGGATCCAGCTCTAGGCACTGTGTTTTCTTCAAGATTTCAGTTCTTTGCCCCTTCTGCTAGCTTAATTGAGAGGGGTATTAATCTTGAGGCTGAGGATGTCCTTTACAACTACATTGATGTGATCTCAATGACCCAATCTTAGATCGGACAGGCTTTTAGGGTGGTGAAAGAGTTCCATGTGATTACATTGCAAGCTTTCATCAATGTTTGCTCACCACCATACTCTACAATTGTGGACTTTAATTATGGGATAGGTACTTGCATTCATTCCTCTCTAATTGTTTCCAATGCCAAGTTAATTCTATATCTGATCTATCTCTTTAACTTTTATATTTCATGGTTCTTATAGGGAATAATATTCGTGTTTGTTGGGCATTGGGGATGCCCATCCTTGCACTTGAGGCTAATTCAAAGATTTTTACTGAAGTATTAAAACCACTTCTAGATGCAAACTTAAGCAAGACTATTGTTCAACTTGTCTTCAACCTTGATGACAATTCTTCCATCAAGAAAAGAAGTAGAATTAACCTTGATTGTGAATAAGTCTAGTCACATCTTTTTATGTATGCATCTTAATTATTTTAATGTTTTTACCTCTTTATAATGTTCTAGTTTTTGTCTATAAAGAGGCCACTGGATCAAAAAGATGAAATATGTCATTCTTTGCCCATCCTAATTTCCTTTAGAGTCCCCATCAAAGTTTTATCTTGCCTTCATATGCCAAAGCTTTTACACTTACATTGGTGGACCTTTGCTCCATCCCCCCATCTCTAGAGCCTAGGACCCGTTTGCCATGCATGTTGGTGTTGAGATATTCATTAGTGATGAAGAGATAAAATTTAATGTTTAGGAAAAAATTTGGACTCTTTTTGGCTTTGATTGTATTGCGCTTGTACTGAATGGAATAAGTAGTTTTCAATTTTTTTTCTTTTTAAAGTGGCAATTCTTCAAGTCATTTCACTTGAGTTCTTAAGAATTTCCTTTCTCTTGTGCATTTTATGCATCTAGCCTTTATATTTTAGAACTATACTCTTATAAAATATTTATTAGAGGCTTTTGTTAGTTTTTGATTTTTTGATCAAACAATTGTTTTATTAATATACATTTGCAAACTATAAAATTTGGAGACAAATGAACAAGGTGTGAGGAAGAATATATTTCATGTGATTTAAATAGTTCTACTCACGGTAATGGGAACCTAATTTTTTTTCAAATATAACATTCTTTTGCAACTGGTTCAGAAGTATTATGAAGCTATCTATAATAATGGATTACCAAAAGAGTCTAATGTTGAGTGCAATTCATATTTTTATTTTTATTCCACCACACATCTTCAACAATCTTTTATTTTTTTCAAAAGTTCTTTTTGGGATCATAACACTATGAGAATCATGTCCTTTGCAACTAAAAAATGTCCTTTAGAACTAGTTTGCAACAATGCAACATAAAAATGTTCATTGCAAACTAGTTTTAAAGGACATTTTTTAGTTGCATAGGACAAGTTGCTTCCAAAGAACATGACTTCTCATAGTGTAATGTTGATAAGTAAAAAACACTAGAAGTTGAAATTGTTGAAATTCATATTTATGTAACACATATACTACTATGGGTTCAAGCACACTTTTCACCTTGAAAATTAAAGATTTAAAAATTATTTCTTTAAAATAAGTTATTTATTTTCATATGCATTACAAGATGGATGCATATTTAACATGATGCAAGTCAATGCATGTGGTCAAAAACCATTGATTTTATCAAAGACATATAGTTATAACTATCTAGTTTGGTAAAATAACCATGGTTTAGGTGTAGTATTAAAAATGGGTTTTATTACATTATCCCAAATTATGTAAATTCCAAAAATATATAGAATTTTGAAACATGTTTTTTGGTCAAAGTTGTGAATTCTTTTTTTTTTATTAGATAAAAAGGATTCAATCTAAATGCAAGCTCAATTACATGTTTTTTGGAAGCCAAAGTTGATGGATGAACACAAATATGTGGATGACACTATAGAAAGTTGGATGGAAAAGCTTTAATTGTCCATTAATTAGGTTTAGTTGTGTACCTTGAAATTTTCATCATTAATTTCTCAAACCTTATTTGACCTTTAACATTATTATTATTATAGACCTTTGGTTCACTAAGCTCTAGGTGCATTTTGAACTAGCTAATTGCAACTTTGCAAGCTCGTGCTTGCCATTTTACACAATGGTTCACCCTAGTAATGTCAAATATGCCACTTTGCCATCACCGCCACTTTGCATCAACTTTCAATACAATGACCTCATGTGCATTTCTTTCACTAATACAAAATTGGGGTGTAATTCATTAGCCTAAGTCACTATGGCACCTTAAAGTGAAATAAGTTCATTGCACTTTAATGATTCCACCTTGGTTAAAGTTATTTCATTATAATATCATTATGTAAACATCGTGTTTCATTATTAGTTGACATAATTCATTATTATAATTTATTGTGGTAAATATGTTTATTTTTATGTTATTGTTTTAAATACCCTATGTTAATTTATGATATATCCTATATTATTTTAGGTTACTTTAGTTATTACAAGTTATTATAAACTATTATAATTTACTAGGGTTTTTAGTGCTATAAACATGTAAAAGGACTTTTTAAACATTATCAATTTACATCAAATTTTGATCATTGAAGATTTGCAAGTAATGGGACCTATTCCAAAAGAAAAAATGAAAATCCAAACTACTATGTTTATGTGGTGATTTTTCAAAGACACAGGGGTATAATTTTTAAACATTGTCTACATCCCTTTATTGTACACATTATTGTGTTTTCACCCATTTGGATTTTGGCAAATCATAATGGCACCAAAAGACATTTGCAAATCTACGTTGATTACCAAATTTAGATTATTTGATTAGATAGTCATGCCCTTTGGCATGAAAAATGCAACTAGTACATTCTCGAAGATGATGATGAAGGTTTTTGGAGCCTACATTGACAAATTTTTGAAATTATTTGTGAATGACATGAATGCCCATAGTTTAAGTTGGGAAGAACACTTGGAGCATATTCACTATGTTTTATTGAAGTTAAGGGAAGTTAATCTCAAACTTAACCTTGGAAAATGTGAGTTTGCAAAAAACTAGTTTGGCATTTATAGGGCATGTTGTAAGGTATGATGGTACACAACTAGATCCGAAAAAGATAAAAGTCGTTATTGACTTTCTAATTCCAACTATTATAACTAATGTATGTGCATTTTTGGGATTGACATAGTATTAGAAAAATTATGTTAACGACTATTCTTGAATAGCCATACCTTTATTCAATCTTACCAAGAAAGATGTGACTTTAAAGTGGAATCCTAATTGTTAAAGTGCATTTGATGAACTAAAAGTTGCACTGGTTATGACAACCATCCTAGTTAGACCCGATTTCACAAAAGCATTAATCTTGGATGTTGACTAGTCCACTTGTGGAATTAAGGCCATACTATCATAAAAGGAAGGAAGATGGGAACAAATGATTGTTTATGCCAATAAGGGGCTATCTCTGGTTCATAAGAAGTTTCACCCCATGGAAGGTGAGTGTTATGCATCGGTTTGGGGTATCATGCATTTCCAATATTACCTTTATCAAAACCATTTTACACTCCACACAAACCATAAACCACTTGAATGGTTAGCTACTATGTTAAACACCTATGGACGAAGGGGTAGATGGATCAATACATTGCAAGACTTTAATTTCAAAATTATATGTTGGGCAAGTTCTAGACACACCAATGTAGATGCATTTAGTTGGAATCCTATTGACATTGTTGATGAATGGGAGGACTTGATTAAAGATATTCAAGACTGCAAGCTAGTAAAGTTAGGTTGTTTGTTGAAAGAGACATTATAAAAAAGGAGAAGAAGTTCCAAGATGGGGATGATTATTCAACAATTAGAAGATTGAAGTCTATTAAACAATATGTTTATAGGGTGAAAAGATGTTAAGGCATTGCAATTCTGGACGTACTTGCAATACTAAAAGTCTTTTGCACCAATGTGATTTTGCTTTCAAATTAAATGACTGAAATGTTAAAACACATCCATGTTGAGTTTAACTTCATTTAGTACCATGTTGATTTGGATTTGCAATGAAATTTACATTGATTTATTTAAATGAATACATAACTTGGAGTTCCAAACCAAATTCATTATGAAAATTTCAAATTATTAAATTTTCCATTGTACTTATGCATCCTTTTTCAATGAATCTAGATACATCTTTTTGTACATGATTTTTTTGGATCATGACTTAAGGCATGTCAAAATTTTGGTTAATTTGGTTAATAGATGTGGATTAAATTCCTCTGGAATTACTCCACATTTACTGAAACAATAGATCTGCACTACAATATTCACACATTTTCAATTTTTGCATTGATTCTAAACACACATGTGTCTACAATCCATTAAAACACCAGATTCATGGTTATTTAAGGTAATCACAATTTGTACTTGAAAATACAGTGTAAAAAACTAAAAATAAAATAATAATTCATTTCATGATAATTTTGGATACTATAGATAATTCAAATAATAATTTGAATATGGAAATCAGTGCAAAAGAATTTACTTCCTTAGTTTAATAAAAACTTCAATCAAAATACAACAAAAAGTTCCATGTTTTATTGAAATGTAATCAAACACCAAGATTACATATGTGGTATTCCAAGCCAAAATCTGTAGTTTTTGTTACAAAATAGCTACATCTATCTCCTTACTCCAAAATTGTGTGTCTAAGAATGTTTTCGCTTTCCCCAAAACTCCCTCCTTTGAACAATCCCCAAGTCACCATCAACATGAATCAAAACTAAACAAGAATTCAAACCGCTAATGTCCAATGATCAATCCCTATCCATAATGCCTTATACATCCAAAAACAATGTAATCTATCTACTCCCTTAACATTACCCCCTTTGTACTTTGGATTTTGTCCCCAAAATCCTTGTGGAATAACAAAAAATGAAATGAAATCACTATGCAACCTCCTAGGCTTTTGGCTACCCAACTTTAGTTTTTGTAGTCTCATACTATATAGTAACCAATGGTTCTATATGTACCTCTAAATTTGCAATTCTAACCTCCTCCTCCACTAACTTACATTGCATTTGGAAGTTGCATATGAATATTTTGTAAAGGAATTGGAGAAAATCTAGCTCAATGTAGAGTTGATGAGAGGAACCTCATGTACAAGTTGGAGGTATATTTTTTTAAAAATCCAAATTTTGTTTATGGAAATCCAACAAATACAAAAACATCGGGCCAATATGAAGAGAATGAAATAGGGTCCAATGGGATACCTCAGGAGGGGGAAGTGTAGATCAAGGAACCACATGTACTCAAGGGAGGAGGTCAGGAATAGAAAGAACCACATACAACTCAATAACAATAATGTATGAAGACCACTTTAACAATAGAGGTAAAGCAATCACAAATGTAGCCACCACTCCTCAAATTCTGCATCAAAATCTTTCATTTTTTTTGGTTTTCATCATAGTGTAATACTATAACATCTGTTCATAATCCTCCAACATTTTCTTCACACCAATTGGGTCCAGACTCTTACTCTTCTCATTTATAATCTCTAATTGTGCTTGCAATTGTTGTAGATTGTTTTGATGCTCCTTATTTGCCTCTAGCAACTTTTAGAGGCTTATGTTTTTCTTCCAAGTTCTTCAAAATAAAGTAGAGAAGAACTTTTCAAATTAATCAATTCCAAATCTGTTAATACATTCTTCTTCTCCTACTTCTATTTAGTCAGTGCTTCTATTTGACTACTCAAGGCTTTTTGATCATGAAAGTTGTTGAAGGAAGTTGCCAAAGATGTGATGAATTTCATTTATGTAACAATCATTTTTGTTGATGCACCTTTAGGCTTGCCAAATGGTGTTGACACAGAATAAGTCCCCAATATGAGCATCTAATCAAACTTTGCAAGATTTGAATGTGCTACTTGGTTCCTTGGAATGAGGTGTAAATAATGAAAGTCCTATGATGTTTAAAATTTTTGCCATTCTATAGGAATCCATGTCCCATTAGATGCAAAAAAAACAAACAAAAGATGAATTTTGTGCAATTTGAACCTGATTCAAAGCTGGGATTCATCATGCTTTCATCATGGGCTCACCACTAATCAAATCCTCATAAGAGGCATTGTTTTTTTCATAAATATTTTGTGGGTGATGCAACCTCAGATTTGTCAATGGTTTTGGTGGAAATTGAATTCCTTGACCATGCTGAGATATGGAGACTTAGGGTACACTCCCTAGCTCCAACCCCCACACACTTCGTCTTTTGTTTGAGGTGCTGGTCTGCTCCCGTTTGCCATTGTCATGTCTTGGAATTGCTTAAGGTTCAATTCTTTCACTTACCCCAAATTTTATTGGAATCTGGATATTAAAGTTGCAACAGCAAAGGCCTTAACTCTTAAAATAAAAATGCATTGTGAGCCTCTTGAGAGTTGTATCCTTTTTTTGGTCACACATTTTTCTTAATGACACTAAAGTGAATGTTTCACTCTTTTTTAAGAATATGTGAATAAGTGCAGTTTGTTTGCTTGGGTTTGGCTAATGGTTGGAGGCAAGTTTCAAAGAAATCAACAAGGACTTAAAAGGCCACAAATACAACATGTGGCAAAAGCGAATGGATGTAGTTTAAAATAGTGCTCTCCCAAGGGCTAAGGGCCATTGTTAAAGGGCATGGCACAAGATAATAAATGCCTCATGTGGAAGATAAAGTCACATGTGCTTATCTTGATGTTCACTAAGAAAAAACTATCAATAGCATTTTCGAAATCTATAATCATCGTGAGACTGGCTATTTATACCAACAAAACCAAAATGTAATGAATAAGATATTGATTAAAGTAAAAGAACCTAGGACAGGCGAACACTCCCAAAGAGGGCAAATAGGTATACATTCATTGATTGAGGTATTTCTCCAAAGCTAAACATCAAACTGATGTTTGAATGGCGAACACTCATGACTAGCTTTCAATTTGTCATGTGTTCAATGATCAGTTTATTATTTGAAGGGATGAGAGTCATTATTCAAAACATTCCTATAAGATGAAAGGCTACCTATTCAACCCCTAACCCTAAAGCTACAAAACTACTTTTTCTTTTATGCTTAAACTCGTTACCTATATGATTCCACCCCCTTACAATGCCACAATTTCATCAAGTGAATTAGTCATCCAAGAGGTGCATTGATGTACTGCAATTTTTCATCAGCTATGGGTGAAGATTTGGGAATCATGGTGCAACGTGGTTAGCCCCCTTCGTTGCCACATTCCATGCAACCTGATGTGCACATTAAAAAAGGAGGCAGTACCCTGTACAAGCAGCCATCACAAGCACTAAATGAACCGTGATACTTACGAATCACATTTGGTTTGCAAACTTCATACTAAACTTGTTGCAAACTAATTGTAATATAACCCCACACCAAACACAAAAATCCCATATTAAATGTACAACTCTTGTGAGAAATTTCCTTTGCGTATTTGGATGATACCTTAAGATAGATTAATAATGCCTCCTCAACAATGGGAGACACCCTCTGCCTACAAGAGGCCTCTTGCACCTACTTATACATAGTAAGTAGGTGTATGAGGCCTCTATGTGTAAGTAGGTGCAAGAGCCTCTTGTAGGCATAAGGTGCCTCTCACTCCTATTGCTCTGCAATCTACTTATGTTTAGGATTATGATAAACATTCATCTTGTGATTTATGACAGGTAAGGCCCAAGGGTGGGGACATTCCCAAACGAGAGTCACTTTATACCTTCTACAAGAGCTCTCATACACCTACTTACTAGGAGGTGTAAGTCACAGAGTAAGAGGACTTGTGTAGGCATAAGGTGACTATAGTTCATATTACTTCAAGTGATCTATATATGTTTAGGCTTATGATAGCAATCCCCTTCTACTTTACTGTGGGTAGAGCCCATGGGTGGAGGGACAGGTGGGACTCAGCTACCACCTTGCGGTAGGCCCTTATTTTAGGAGTGTATCCACCATTGCGCCTTACCCTAAAAAATAAAGAGTAACCCCCCATCCAAACCCCAACAAAAAAAACGAAACCCAAAAAAAGACAAGAAAAAAAAAACCCCCCATCTGAACTCTCTACCTGCCTGCCACCTGCGTCTTCGCCTCCAAACTACTGCCGCTTTGCCGCCCGCATCTATTACCGCTATGAGCGATAGAGCTGCCCAGCCCCAGAGCCTTGATCGCGGCCTTACAGGCTGCGGCATTAATGCATTTATGGCCGTCTCCGAGTAACCCACCCTGCCACTCATGTCCAGTGCGCGAGCTGCGCTCTTCTTTCTCCTCTCTCCTTCACAACTGCGTCTTATTCGTCGCTCCCCGAGCTCGTCTTCCTCGTCCCTTACGAGCTCGCTCTCCCTTGGATCTCAACAGACCAATTGTTTCTCAGCTCCTTCTCGTGGTTGTGGACTTCTTGCTTTCTTGCTGTAGCAAGCTGCCAATTTGCGTCGACTGCAGCTGTTTTGCTCACACCTTCTTGCACGTTTTGGAAATGGCATACAGCAGTCGAGCAATGCAGCAGCAGGCGGGAGTAGCAGTATTTGTGGTGCTAGCTGCGGCTTTGATTCTGGGAGTAGCAGCTCAAAGTAATCCTTCTACAGCTTGCGGCCAGTATGAAATTCCTTTGGAAAATTGCCTGGGTTTTCTAACCAACACGGCCCAAACACCCAGCACCTCCTGCTGCTCGGCAATCAGCCAAGTACAGAAGGAGAGCGTGACTTGTCTGTGTTCCATTGTTACCAATATTGGCACTTCCGTCCCGATCAATGTGACAAGAGCTAAGGAGATTCCCCAGGACTGCAATCTCGGTTTCACCAATACAGTCTGCGAAGGTAAGCAACCCAACGACCCACTCACCCACCCTCTTTGCATGCATTTCCGGAAGAAGAAGGAGAAGGAGAAGAGACTTTCTCCGTCCAGTACTGAAGCTGCCTTTTTTTTTGTCAAGATCTAACTTGGGTTCAAGCCAAGACATGAAGAAGCCTTTACCGATTTTCTTCTTCTTCTTCTTCTTCTTCTTCTTCTTGTCGAGCATTGAGAGCAGCTTGGTGGGTTGCCAGTAGTGCACCCTTTACGCTAGTCACAGAAGAGGTCAACGGTTTTTTTTCGAGCTGAAGAAGGCACTTTGTGAGTCACTAGTATCAGTGCAGATCAGAAAGTACTGCAGCTCGTGGGTCTGCTACCTATGCAATGTGTTGCATTTTTGTTGGTGTCTAGGTCCAAAGGTGCACTCTAGTTCCCCCCCCTCCCCATCTCTAGTAGTCAGTGTTCAACTGCCAGGTTTGTTGAAGTGCTAGTGGTGCTGCAATTACTATATATACATGCTTTGCAATTGTTATTAGATTGTAACCAACTACATCTCTTGTTTTCTTTTTGTAAGTCTCAAACCATGTATTAGTCGAGGAGATTTGATTTGACCTAATCAAGGGTTCAAGAAATTTGGTCATTTGAGCTTCTGTGCTTGCATTTTGGAACAAGAAAACTGCTGGCTTAATGAGAAGCTGGGCTGCAGAAAAGATAAATCCAGCTGCATTGATTCTAAATCTAATGCCATTCATGTAAATATGTGATTGCCCTGTTTGTTTGTTTTTTTGTTTGCAGCTGCTCCTAGCCCATCATCGGGTTCCAGTAAACCAAGTCAACCAGGAGCTGCATCAACAATCACACCATCTTGGTTGGCAAATCTTGTGGCTGGGGCGATGGCTTTAGTAGCTGTAAGTGCATTTGTTCATGCACCATAGCTGACTCTCCCTGGTTAATGCAGCTAATTTGAAAAAGCTTGGAAACTTTGGATTTAGCATGATGCAATAGGGTGTTGATGATTCACATTCAGTTCCTAAATCTCTTTAATAGCAACTAGATGACAAATTCTGGAAGATTGATTGGCCATGGTTTAATTGCAAGGGGTTGGTAAATTGGGTGGATGGTTGCAAGAGTTTTCAAGTTTGTGCTCCAGGATCTGGAAGGACATTTTTATTATGATCAGAATTTTTTTTGGGGAGTGAAAGAAGCTGGCTTGATGAAGAAAGTTTCTGCATATTTTGCAAAGAGTGGGAAGGATATATTGTTGTCTCATGTGATTGTTTTTAATGTCATCCTACTACTCATACAATGATCTGCCCTAGAGGAGTTTTCACCAGTTGTTGAGTGTGGATGGAATTAGCAAGGAATGTGGATGTACCAGTTTGATCTCTCATAGATGCTTGGTTGATCAGAGGCCCTTCCTTGTTTTTGAAGTGCCTAGGCACAAGGGCAGTAGCCTGAGTGACAGGCATCATAAAACAAGGAAGTGCCAAGGGCCCTACCCTGTACCTACCCTTCTCCATTTGAAGACCCTGCCCTCATTTTCAGAGGGTGTGGAAGATTTCTTCCTTTATGGAGGATGCTTGTGGAGTTCTGATAATGACGCACTAAATGCACTACAAAAATTAGGTCAGGTTCTATATAAAGCAAACTGGATCTCTTTGGGACCAAAGTTTGTGCCTAAGCAGCAGATCTTCATTCTGAATTGATTCATTATCTTAACAAGTAATGGTTCTAATGTTATAGGGAGCAGCTCTTGCTGCAAAAGTCAGTGTAGTTTATGAGCATTCGCATAGTTAAATTTATAGTGAGGGTCATGAAATGTACAACCAGATTAATGAACGAACAGCCACCAGCACACCACCATCCATTGGCATGCAGTTATGATTCAGTCGCATATGAACCCCAACTTATTTGAGCTTGGTTTTCACCTTGGTCAGCTAACCTCTATACAGTACTAGAGACCGGGCAGGTTTTGGACAAGTCCAGCTCCTAGCTTGCTTGGGGCCTCACCCAGCACCTTGGCAACCTATTCTATAAAGGACTAGAGAGCGTGCATATTAGGTTGATTCCAGTTTGTAGCGAGTCTGGCATAGAGTCGGCCCAACCAAGACTGGTTGATTCCAGTTTGTAGCGAGTCTAGCATAGCATCGGCCCAACCCTGTTCGCTCCTGGCATTAACAACTGTTAGGTCTACCATAATAGGCAAGTCATGCCGATTACATCTTCAGAATCGTCATCAGTGCTGATCAGCCAATTCAGCACAGGAATTACTTGATGAAATGGGAGATTAAGACCTTAGCAGCTGTTGATGGATAGATCTCATAGGTAGGCAGGTAGAATAATGAAGGATCCTCCCGTGGGTCGGTAGGACAATTGGTGGCTACTAGGTAATTAATAGATAGGTGCTGTAGGTAAGTTGGTATTATAACAAAGGATATGTCCTGCAGGTTGGCAGGACAATAGGTGGCTGTTAGGTAATTAGATGCATATAAATGATTAGTACATAGGTAAGGCCTGGTGGGTCGCCACCGAGTAAAAAATTTGAAACTGAGCTAACCACTGGGGCTAGCTAGGGAACTGGAAGGAACCCGATGAAGAAAAATTTGAAACTGAGCTAACGACTGGGGCTAGCTAGGGAACTGGAAGGATGCCAATGAAAAAGTGTTTCCTATCGACCCACCATCCATCTCTCATCGTGCACTGGTGGCTGTTGGTTCACTCTGGCCCTAAAGTAGAGTCTACTTCACAAAGTAAATGTTGAATTATGTCAAAAACAACTATAGCATGTAAGTATACTTAAGAGGAGTGTTTGCTTACACATGGATAGCTAGATCACTCATGCTGTGTACAAAAAGCTAGCTGGCATTTTAGCAAGTTGGTGGAATATTTGGTTTCTTGTCCCAGAGAATTGATATGGATGTTGCAGGCAGTCAAGTGTATTAAAGTCTTCAACTTAGACTGGTTTTGTAGGAATGGAAACTCTGGGAGCCTGGTCAAAACTAATGAAATTTTCGCGAGTTTTGTCCCATTCTCCAGTGAGATGTAAAGAACTATTCAGAAGTTTGGATCTGGATATCCTAAACTCTGGAGATGCAGCTAGAGATGCAGATATGTTGGGAGTTCTGATTCCCCAGCACACACTCAAACCAACCCTTTTCTTTTCTACTTCACCTTCTACAGATCAAGGACAAGGTGAACCAGGATCTTCACTGTTAGCTTCACCTTCTAGAGTGAAAATACAATTTCTGGTTTAAATGTAACATTTCCTGTTTAATCCAGTAAACGCTACATTTGGACTTGGAGATCCTGATAAATAGTCTACAAATTCAATATCTATAATATGTAGAAACCACCCAACAAAATGATTTGGGGTTCTTGCCAGTGTTGGTCTGGTAAAAAGTGTTTTCATGGGTATGCACCTGTGTTGGGCGGTTCTCACTTTTTTGTGAGAATTGTTGGTTCTGGTTTTTTGGGGCAGGTTCTGAGAATTGCCCCAGTTCTCTTTTTTTTTTCTTTTTAAAATTTTAATTCCCATTCTGAGAACCACCCCAGTTTTCAGAATTTAGAAAATAAAATTCCAGTTAGGCGGGTTTCAGGGTCAGCGGGTCTCACAGAATTTTGAACCATTGATTTTCAAGTGCGGTTCTCACAAGTCAGTTCTCATAAATCAAGGTTTTTTATATAAATTTTTTTTGAGGGTTTTTTAATTTTTCTTTTTTTTAAATTTCTTTTTCTTTTTTTCATATAATCATAATAAATGATGAACGAAGTAAATTAATAAATGATGGAAAATATTTTTTTAATATAAAAAGTTCATATCTTCAATTTCCTCCCTTTCAAACTCCCCTACAAATTCCTCCAACTCCTCCTCTACAATTTCATCCTTCTCTATAAACTCCACCATGGTTGATGGCATATTACATCCTACCCTAAGATCATTGGGCCAATTTTGACTAAAAAAAATTAATTTATCTAAAATTTCAGATTGTAATTGATATCTCCTAAGGCTTGTCAAAATCCCAACAAGAGAAAAAATGCATTCAATTTCAATTTGGGAACCTACAATTCCTAAGATTTGTCTTGCAAGAAAACTAACTTTAGGGAATTTAGACTCATCTTTCTCCCACCATTGGAGAAGGTTTTTTATATCTTCCACATCCACATGAAACCTCCTAAAATCCACAAATCTCGTGTTACAATTTCCTTTGTAGTTTCAACACTATTGCTAGTCCTCTAGAAAATATCTAGTGCATAGTTTGAATCAACATCCTAATTTGCAATTTGCAAAACTAGTTCAACAACATCTCCAACAAAATGTAAGTGATTATATGACTTGACCAACATGGGATACAATGCTCTCCTATCATATTGTTCCACAATAGACATTCCTTATTCTTTACCAACATATGAAGAAACAAGACAAAGACTCTTGAACCTAGGGTCAAGCATCAAAGACAACATAGATAATAACCAATGTCCAACAAATTGATTCAAGACACAAGCATAGACAATAAGGCTTAAACAATCAACTATTGTTTGACAAATGAACCATGTAATAGGAAAAAAAACACGGCTAAATAATCAAACATTAGTTTGGTTGTTGTAACACATGACAATAACTTGACAAAAGAAATGTGCTTCCTAGAATAATATTACCCTACTTACAAACCTGCAAAAAAAATTAGATAGTTGGTAAAAAAATTGGAAAAAAAAATTTACTCGAAAATACAATGTAATGAAAATAAAAATATTAATAAATAGACATTTAACTTGTTTTAATAGGTTTATTCAATTTCCTTGGTTGAATTCCAAAATCAATACAAGCTTTCATTCATTATTGTCTTCCCTTTCAAAATTTCTTTGTCCAAGTTATACACTTTTAGATTTCAAACTCTGCAAACTTGATTGAAACAATCTTAAGATTTTTGCATACCTCCTCTTCAATAGTAACATATTGATAGGTTTTTAAAAATGCATGACCAAAATAAATGCCATTCAAACTTTCTTCCAACCCCAAATCTCACAATTAACAACAAATTTGAAAGTTGTGGCCTTAAAGTTTAAATTTGCCCCTTCATCTTTTACATGAGCAATAATCTTCTTTAACCCATAAGAATCCAAGAGCTCGCTCAAATTTATAACTAAGGTTTGACATGTTGTTTCTATTACTTCAAATAGACCAATTATCACCTTCTTAGGTTGCCAATTTTCATCTAAAAAATTAATGACCAAAGCAAAAATATTATAAGCATTTTTTGACATCCACAAATCAAAACTTGTAGTAGTAGATACACATTGAGAAAGTTTTGGTAAAACATAAACATCTTTTGTTTTTTGAACCAAGTCCGGCAAAATCTCCCATGAATTTTTTTTTCTAAAGTGAAATACAATGCGAGGATTCAATTATAAAGCAAATCGCTTCAACCATGCACTCTCCAAAAAATGTACGAGCAAATGACTCTTAGTAATCAACAAAGCTAGATCTTCAAAAAATCACTTCTACTGCATTTCATCCTTCTTGTAAAGAAATTTTGCAAAAACAAATTCATAAATCTCAAATGAAGATACATTTAGCTTCTTTTTAGTTGGTTGTCTTTCAACTTCGATTCTCATTTCATTATTCACTTTTTCATCAAGTTTTTTTGCAAACAAACCATGTTTTGCAACAATATAAATGACATCTCATGACTTGGGGAACTTTACCATCCACTAGTTTATCATCATTCACCACATAAAAAAGCCTAACAAATTGCATTTTTCCTTTCAAGTTTCCATAACAATCTTTGAGCATGTATGTAAGTTTTAAATGAATATTTCATCATTATTTTTAGTAACCCTACTTCCTTCACTTTCCAAACTAAAATTTTCAATTGAAATTTATGTTACAAGTGTATCATTCATCAATTCTTCATTTTGAAAAGGTTCAATCTCAATTTCCTCTCTAGTATTCTCACTTGCACTTAATTTTTCCATTAGAAGTAATTAAAAAACAACCAAAAAAATGTAAAATTTCAACTTACAAAACCAGAATTTAAAAAACTACAAACTAATTCCTTCAAATCAAAAGATTTTTGTAACTTTTTAGATTTTTTTGTTTGCAAATTATAAAATTAATAAGCAACTAGGTAGAAGTAAAAAGGGTCAAGGGGAGAGGGAATTTATAAAGATAACAATGACAACTCAATTATAAGCTTAATGCAAAGCCCAAAAAAAA
>Ga0209208_10003610_pt1 | contig 22113 bp, 20 predicted proteins | sample S1TSphfallax_3_FD_187694 | JGI IMG/M metagenome (GOLD analysis project Ga0209208, IMG submission 187694) | Host-associated microbial communities from peat moss isolated from Minnesota, USA - S1T2_Fd - Sphagnum fallax MG (SPAdes) (version 2) | ecosystem: Host-associated > Plants > Peat moss >...
GCTATTCGTAAAATAATCATGTGTTTCAAGTTGCCTTTGATCTTGCATGTCCCTCTCATCTTGCGTTTTTAAACTATCCATCAATTGCATTAAAGTCAAGAACAAACCTAAAAACACATGATATAGTCTTCAAAAGTTACTATTCTAGTCACTTTTTTAACCATACAATAGTCTACCTTTGTGGCCACAAGCCACGCGCTACTATGGGGTGAAATAGGGTAGGTGCACCTACCTAGTTATATATGGGCTACCAACCTGCCTAGCCATGGGTTTGAGTACGAATTATCTAGGGAGTTATTAGGAGTTGCTTAAGGAACTATTTAAAGACTAATTAATGGTTTTTTACATTAGGAAATACCTAGGGACTATTTATGAGGGGCTACATAGGGCTTATTTAGGGGACTACCTAAAGGCTTTTTAGGAGTTTAGGAATACTTTTGGGGTTCCATAGGGGACTATTTCGGGGATATTTAAAGACTACCTAATGGCCTACCTTGGTTGGGATGCCTAGGGACTTTGCAAGTAAAGATACACCTAGGGGGCTACTTATGGGCTTACATAAGAGGTTATTTAAGGATTACATATGAAGTTACTTAAGCAATTTTGACTTAGATGAAAGGGTACCTAAGGTCTTACATAAGCCTTATCATAAGGATTGTATAAAAATCTTAATTTAACATCATAATCAAAACCCCTAATCCTTATCCCCACTCATAATTAAACCCTTAAACCAAGAATGCCATCCAAAATTTAAGTCTTCAACCTTGTGCAAAATAGGTTTCCATACCCTTTGCTTCAAACCCATATATTTTGTCTTATGGGTGTAAACTATATAATGGGAACACCTTTCACTCATTTTTTCTCTTTTTCATATCATTCAAGTTGAAGGATTTTCTCATTTGGAGATCATGGCTTCATTTTCAAACAATGATTATACTTTTACGTGAGATAATTTTATTATTTTTGAATCAAATAGTTCCAACTCTTCATTCTCAAGTGATGATGGAATGCAAAAGATGTTTGTAGACGTGGATAGACCGATACAATGTGCTTTTACAACTATAGTTGTTGTTGCCAACTCATCTAACATGTTCAATGCCAATGAGTTAGAGGAGGGTGCATGTCACTTAGTGGATTCAAGTGTGGGAGTTTGGGATGTGCTTACTACTATGCGAGCAACACCAAGGTTGTTCAAAATTTTGACCAACCTCACCTTGGTCAAGTTTGACAAGTTGGCGTTATTAATCACACCCACCATTGTGTGCCATGCACAATCTACAAGTGAACATCACATTCAAGTTGTGGATTTAACATTTACATTAAAGTCTTAGTTTAACACTTTGGATTAAGGTTTTAAGGTTTAGATGTAAGGTTTGTATTAAGTTTTAGTTTTAATGCTTTGATTTAGGGTTTTAGTTTTAAAGTTTTAATGCTTTAGATTTAAGGTTTTAGATTAGGGTTTTATGCTTTGGATTAGGGTTTGGAGTTTTTGTTTTAACATTTTAAATTAGGAATTTTGTTTTAAAGTTTAGGATTTAAGGTTTTAAAGTTTTGTATTTAGGGTTTAAGGTTTTATGCTTTGGATTAAGGTTTTAAGATTTAAGGTTTAGATTAAATTTTTGTTTTAACACTTTAAATTAAGGTTTTTATTTTCAGGCCTTGGATTTGGGTTTTGGATTTAGAGTTTATATTAAAATTTAGGGTATATAGGTTCTTACCATGATGTCACCATTTTGCACTAGTTTGAACTACATAAAAATTGGCATCAATTTTTTTTGCATGGTGATGAATATTTCGAGTATTTGTTGGGAGATAATGGCTACCTAGGTGAATAGATGTTCATCATGAAGAGGATTAAGATGCGTGAAATAGGTCCAAATGTTGACCAAGATGTTATCAAAGCCTACAACAAAATGCATGTTGGGTATAGAGTGTGGCTATAATGGGGGATTAGTGGATTGTAAAGGAAATGGAGATGGTTAATGAAAAGGTTTGATTCCACAAAGCTAAAGTACACAATTTTGTCAAAATCTACAACTATATTGACAAACTTTTTAAACAAACGCCAAATGGATTTCACATTTGAAATCATAGGTGAACAACTACCCAACCCTGCAAACCATGGGTGGGAAAAAGACTTCTAATTCTACAAGTCTAAAATTTGTTTAACTCCTACTTTAAACTCCTCTTCACTAATAACCCTTAACTTCCTAACAATTTTTAGGTTGTTGATTTTAACTTCGTTTACTTTGCCAAGAGTAATTTGCATATGTGTTTGCATTATAGTTATATGTTGTTCTAAATCCACTTCCATGGTGGATGCAATATGCTCAATGTTTTATGATCACTATTGTAAATATTCACCCTCCATCCTCCCCTTATTTGTTGGAGTTGGAATGGAAGTAGATGAAGGGCCTGAATTTACAACAAGCCCAACTAATGGAGGATTTGAATCCATAAAGATGGATGTAGGAGCATATGGAAGAATAGATCCAGGAATATAGTTTGAAGTAGATGGGGTTGTTGGATTATTAGTACCATTAATCAAACTTTGTCGACGTTTCAAAACATTATGCATGGCATGCCCATATGTTGATTTTAAGCGTACCAACATTTCTTCATTTTACAAAACCATTATGTTTAATCCCTCCTCATTTGATGTCCCTATTTTAAACTTTTGCAATGTTTCCCACAAACTTTCTTCCAAGGTTTTTTCTTGGAACTATGATTCTAGGTAGTTTGATTTATATGAAGCATAAACAACCTTCTACACCAAATTAGAAATGAGTTGTGTATTTTTTTACTTGTCTTTGCTATAAATAACAAAGTGATGATTATAGGTAACATGCATGCTGCTCAAGTGAGTGGATTCCACAATGGCATGATTTCCTTTTTCTCGTCGTGGTGCCTTTGACACATGCATACTCAAGAAGTTCTCTCCATGTTGAGAACCTTCCACCCCAACATAAATAGACCCATCCACACTTGAAAAACCCTAAAACCTCCACGTCATTTTATCTCAATCTTTTTCTTTTTATGTCTCTTTGTCTTTTTCTTTCTCTCTCTCAATCTTTATGTCTATTTTTGTTTATCACTTTTAATGTTTTTTATTTCTCTCCATATATATATATATATATATATATAATTTATTTCTACCTTTGTGCCTCTCCGAGTCTCCATCTTTTTTTTCTTTCTCTATATCTCTTTGTCTCTCTTTCTACACCTCTATAAGTCTCTAGACATCTTTCTCTCTTTTTTCTCTCCCTATTTCTTTTTTAAAAAAAATTCTTTCTCTCACTTTCTCATTTTGCTTTTTTTTTTTCCATCTTTATTTCTTTTTGTCTTTATTTCTTTCTTTATGTACTTGTACAATGGCTCTCATACAAATATGTGTATTTTATGCACATACAAATTTGCAACATAGTCTCACTTATACATACTTTTATAAAATTTGTGTACACATATTTCCCTTGTAAAAAGTTGAGTTACCATAAAAAGGTTTGATGGATTAGTGTGACAAACCAATTTGACGGATCAGATGAAAGCTATGAGGACACCATTATTCACAAAAAGGCCTCCAATTTGTAATTATCGGTATTTCTAGTTAAATGTTTTTCAGCCAAACCATGGAAAAAAGGAAGTATAAATGCCCATAAAACAATCCTTGGTTTTCTAACAAAGGATTAATAAAATTATGAAACCAACAAAGGCTTATGGGCTCAAGTGAAGGGGTGCATATTAAAAATCATTGAATATGTTTTCCGGTTGCCCCTTGAGGCTTTAACCACATAAGTTTTTTTTTTAATTGGGTGCACATAGAGGGGAAAAATACTTTAAAAAATAAAATACACAAGCCTATTGAACTTGTTGCATATATCAATAATGGACTTTTAAGGCTAGACCATACTTTGGTAAACTTTGGATAACATGTCCCTAATGTTTATGTACAATGTTAATATGAATGTTTGGTAGGAGTTTTGGTCACCAAACAAAAGGGTTTTTTTAAAAGAAGGCAACCGACACCATATTACATTCGGTTAGGTCCTTATAATACAAGCTGAACATGTGCCATATTTTTTTAAAAAATTGCCTAAGGTACAAAATCAAGCAAACTCATTTCTTTAGTTTAAATACATTTCCATATGGGATTTTTACATAGGGAGAATTTTCTCCAATAATTTTGTAACCTTACAAATTGGAACTATTGAAGATATTATTTATACATTGCATGGGGCAATCTAAAATACCAGTTAGCAAAGTTAGTTTATTACAAAAAAATTATGTGGGAAGAGGAGTGACTAGCAAGGATGTGTAGGGTAAAATCAAATCATTTTTATGGTTGTTTATTATAACTAGTCATCACTTGTCATTTGGGTCTACCAAAAAACCCCATGCACTTACATTTGCTAGAACATGTGTTCAAGTAGTCACAAGAAAGCAATTTATGCAAGCCCTTCAAGAATTTTACATTTGGTGGAGGGATTTGATTGAAGGCATTGGTCTAAGCAACTTGAAACAAGGTATTTGTAAAGTAAGGGGATAGTGTGCATTCTTAGTCTTGCAAACTTTGGTTTCTACAACAAAAGATTATGATATCCAAAGGTCTAATATGTAGGACATCAATAACAAATCAAAGTGGTTGTAAACACTTAGTATTTCTCATTAGTTATTAACTTTGTGTTTGTGGCTATGGTGGGATGAGACCAAGTGAGGCTAGTTTTGTTTATAAGTTTTTAAAAATTGTTGTTATAAGCAAAAGAAAATTGGGTTTCGAAGATATTGATTACATCCCCTTTCCCTCTTTTATTCCATTACAATTTTCTCATAGATCTTTTATATTTTGGCCATATCATGACTCAACAACAACCTTGCAAATGGCATTGTTGTAAGGCATGGATTTGGTGGCATAGTTCAAATTTGGTGGTAACCAAGGATTACTACAAGTTGTGGTTGGTATATTTTCTATTTTGTTAAAAATGTTGAAATACATGTTATGGAATAAGAGGTAGGGTTGATTTTGTGTAGCTAAACAACTTACATGTTTGACAAATACCTCATAAAAAAATATGTTGTAAAGTTAATTTTTACACAATATATACTGTGTGAGAATGCAAGGTTGGTTTTAACAATGATCCTTTTTGGATCCTCAAAGATGGTATCCAAATTTTTGGATAGTAAGTAGGACACTTAATGTAAAAGTTTTTTTCAAAATTTTTTGCAAAGGAAACTTTGATTGACCAATAAAAATTGATAAAAAAACTTTTTATTTCTTTGTATTTCTCTATTTATTTTTTTATTTTTATTTTTTTCTTTGTGCCTTTAAATCTCTCTCTCTGTACACCTTTAAGTCTCTCCATTTTATTTTATTTTTTTGTGTGACTTAGTTTTCCTCCATCTCTTTCTCTTTCTATCTATTTTTTTTCTATGTTTGCTTCTTTGTTTTTTTTTCTCTCTCTACACCTTTCTAAACAAATGCGTAGCCTAGGCAATGTTAAACTTTAAACCAACAATGGCCATAGATGTATGAATTCAAAAATGATTGTTAAAGTTAGATGAAAGATGACTAACCTTGGATTAAAACATGTCGTGTGTAGATGTATTCGATTCAAAATCTCACAAATTTCCATACGTTTTTTTAACTACAATATGGTTGAACATTCCAACACCAGGTCCTTCAACCCACCATTAGTCATCAAAAGAAAGTTAATGCAAGAACATAATATGGCCCTCCAACTTGAATTAATGAATATCAAATAATTCATTAGGCTCATTAGTTCATTATGTTCAAAATCCCAAATAGATGAATAACAGCTAGTTCATTATGTGTATCATGTTCAAGTGAGTAAATAGATGAAATGATGACTTGATTGGGTTGATGAATGTTTAAGTTTGTATGATGAGCAACCAACTCCTTGGGTTCACTAGGTTCAAATCAACAACCATATGAAATGGTGAGTTCATTATGTTCAATTGAATAATGTTCTAGATCTCCTAGACCTTGATAAAATAGAACTTTAAATTTAGCACAATGGTCAACATAATAACATCAATGGAAGAACATGATATAAATGTCCAAATTGAATTCATGAACAACAACTAGCTTATGGGATTTGTTGTGTTCAAGATGGCAAGTAGATGAAATGATGACTAACATGAGTTGATGTGAACAACTGGTTGGATCTTTTCGACATTGATCAAATAGAACCCTAATCCCCACATTCATAAACAAAAACCCATCATGACATATCCATTTGATGGTTGTTGGAGGTTTGGATTTATATGTCGGACAACCAATTCCCTTAGTTCATTGGGTTCAAGTGAACAAGATGAAACAATCAATTCATTGGGTTGAAGTGAATAATGTTCTCGATCTCTTGGACATTGATCAAACAAAACTTTAATCCCCACATCCATAAACACAAACCCATCAATGCATATCCATTTTCCCATAGGTCTTGGTCCATTTGGGCAATCATCATTATTTCCCCATGGAAATATGAATTTTATCATGGTCTATTTTAAATGGTAATTAAAGCTTGACCAATGCCCATTATTTGGCTATAATTGGCACTCATGAAAGAATCTACCACTTTGTTAACAATTTCAATGCTTATTGGACCTCATGATGTCCTTTGTGACAATTGAAAGCATGGTTGACCTAACATCCTTAAGGTGGGTGAAAGGCACAATCGTACTTAAAAAAATTACAGGTTGAGGAATCATTTGCCTGAAATTGTTTTTCTTGCACCAAAAAAATCATTCAAACTTTGAAATATAATGGGTTTTGCAAGGACCTTGATTATAAAAATACCTGGCAAATTTTACCTATCACATGCTTTGGAGTTATTGGAAACCCACATGTTAAGAAATAATTTCCACCTATTTAGAACTAGGAAGGATGCCTTGTATATTCAAATGCAAAAACTTACATTTGATCAAGTTGAAAAATTTAACAGTTTGAGTTAGAAGAAGATGCATTGAATTTTGATACCTTAAACCATAAACATGTGGCTTTTTCTTGCATGCATCTTACTTGTATATTCAACTCTCTCTATTTTATCAAAACATTTGATGAGCGTCCAAGATATATGTTGAACAACCAGTACCCTGGGTTCAAGTCAAGAATTAGATGACATGTTGATTTCAAGAGGTTTAAGTGAATAACCAACTAGACTATTGATCTAGGTAGTGGACCTTGATCAAACAAAACCTTATACCTACCATTAGTCAACAAAAGAACATCAATGCAAAAACATAAAATGGCTTTCAAGTTGAATTTATGAGCAACAACTAATTCATTGGGTGCACTATGTTCAAGCAAGTAGGTGGATGAAATGATGACCTTATTGGATGGAAATGAACAACTGATTGGATCTATTGAACCTTGATCAAACAAAACCCTAAACCCCACCTCGATCAATAAAATAACATCTCTAGACTATCTAGGTTTATATGTTGAACAACCAATTCCTTAGGCTCATTGGGTTGAAGCAAGCAACCATAATAGATGAACATGATCTCACTAGGAAAACAAGGTCCAACATGTCATAGAAGTAGAAAACTTTATAAATTCCAATTTAATCAAATTACAAAATGTGCATAACACAAGTTAAACTAACAACCCTAATGAAGAAGAAGAAGATTTTGTATTTACATCTAATTCCACATTTTCAAAGGATTCAAATGTATCATATTATTCCAAAAAATATTGTAAGTAATTTATTTCAATTTGAAGTTGTTCATGAAGAGAACATATTTTGAGACCATGCATGACTACAAATTTATGATAAGTCTTATTATTGATTTTGACAAGTTCCAAAGCATTCCATGCAATTGTTCCCCCCGCTACTTTACACCACCCCTTGTTTATTCAGGGAAGATGCTAAAACATGGATGGGGTCAAGGGTAAGCATGCAAGAATGCATGCAACCACAACATTGTCTATGAAAGGTGGTAGAAGATGGCAACCATCATCAACAATTGGTGTGATGAAAAGTTGTTAGAAGTTTTGAAAACCAAGAATGGAAGAATTTGGAACCCTATGATGGAAACCAAGCTTCAAAGATTGCAACAAAAGGGATGCAATTATGGATGTGATTATTTACAAAACTTGTGGTAGAATATATAAAGAGGCCAACAAGACAAGAGTAATGCTTCACATAGAATTAAGTCATGGTTTAAAGCATAAAAAAAAACATCTTCACCTTCCCAAGATCTAGAAATGAGGACCATTTGGTTGGGAGCAAGAGGAAAGAAATTTAGGTACCGAAACCTTACACAAAATTCCACATTGTAATTCTAAAGGTCATTATTGAAACTCCTTGTTGTTGAAGTTGCAACTATTGTTGAAACTCCTTCTTGATAAAATTACAACTCACTGTCGGAACCACAAACCACAATGTTGAAAGCTCACTACTAAGACCACAACACATGTGAAACTCAAAGCTCACAAACTACTAAAAGCTCAAAGCTCAAAACAAACCCTTATTCACAAACTATTAAACCCTAAGACTTTCTTCACAAATTATTTTCGTTTTAGACCTTCTTCACAAATTGGTTGGGCTTCGAACCTTTTTTACAAAAAACATTCACTTCAGTCACACTAAAAACATAGGATATAGGAGGAAACTCCTTTGATCTTGAGTTAAACAAATTTTTTGAGTTTATTCTTGTCTTTTTTACCTTCAAGAAATGGCCATTGTGCCTTCTTGTGTTTGTCATCTCTTTTCCCTAAACCTAATATTGGAACCCTATGTTTTAAAACTTTACGGATAACCCTAATATGTAACAATCCAAGTCACCCATGGATCAACTAAAATTAATCATGCCATAGTAGGCATTGACACCATTTAGGCATGATTCAATTCACATGTAGTTAACATTATTTTGATTTGATTATTATTTTTAGTTAACTTAATCAAACAAGACATGTTTATTTTTTTAAAATGGCAAAACAAACAAACAAACAACCAAGTGAATTTAATCACAGTGATAGGGGCATAAAAGATATGGTTTTGTAATAGTGGTAGCCTTTTGCCGCAATGATCTTGCATTATAGTATGCACAAGTGTGAGAAATGATTAATCACAAATTGTACACCCATTTGGATTGTTGAACAAACCATTCATTTCCTCACATTCCATTCCCTACTACAATTTATGAATAATATTTCAACAATAAGAATCAATCATAGGCACAACCCCAAACAACACATAGTGTGAATGAACTTTTCATATAACATAAAATTTCACTTTTGTAATTCTTGTTCCAAAATTATAATAGAAGCTCAAAGGTGGACAATGTAACATTCCATAGGATTGATGGCATGGCATTCCACCACTTGTGGGTTATAATAATAGGTGTTTACTAGTACAAACACTAAAATGTTGAAATCCAACAAAAATTGGGTCCATGCACACCACTTCCCCACACTTGTGAAAAGTCTTTCAAAAAATTGTTTTCAATTAGGTTGAAACTTCCCATACATGTAGACCTCCTTTCTACGAACTTGATGGTGCAGTTGACACCCTAATTTGTTGCATGTTGTATGTAAAAGATATGAATTTTTGAAATGCATTCCTAATTAATTTCAAAATTAATTTTGAAATTAATTAAAATTTCATCTCATTGTTGCCAATGCTCCTCATCACACTCTTCTTGATGCTAGATAAATAGAAAAAAAGAAAGGTAGAAAAAAATAAAAATAAAAATGGGAAAGATAGAAAAAGGGGTGAACCTTTTGTGACAAATGAAAGGGCTCCTCCTCCTCATAATGTGTTTTTTCACACTTATTCCAATTCATAAGATTTCCATGCTCTATGTACTCAACCCTTACTAGGGTTCAAATATCTAGGGAGTGATACAAAATATAAGCAAAATGAAACAAACTACGACATGCTACAAGTGTCAAAGGAAAGCTCCCCAAAACCCAAAAATAGTTTCCCATGCAAAACACAAAAATATAGTGTTCAAAAGTCAAATTTAATTTTAGCACAAACAAATTAAATTCATTTTTGACGACTCAAAAAGTTTGCTCACTTGTAACAAAAATGAATCCAACCTCAAAACACAACTTACATAAAAATATGCAAACATAAAATGTTTCATAACATTAAGAAAAAATTACATAACAAACTTGTGTGTTTTAGAATTTCAAATGATAAAAAATGATTTGAAATCACACATCATGTAATTACATCCCAATACCAAATATCTCAAACCTAGATCACAATTGAACGAATTTTCAAACAAATATGTAACTAATCAAGCTAACCCCAATTATCACCAATATTTAAAAATTTAACTGGAAAGCTAAATCAAAACACTTGACCTACTCAACAATGGTTCAATCCAAGATTGGGTAATTTTTTTCATTTTGATTTTCCCTAAAAATTTCAAAATGAAAGAACCTTTAATTTTGGTTAGTTCACTTCAAAGAATCGAAAATTTTCAAGAAAAATGGATTAAGAATCATAGTTTTATAAAAGTTTATTGTCATGGGCACAAAAATTAACACAACCAAAGAATTCTTAATTAATGTGCACACGAGCTCAAACAACTTCTAATAAAAATGTAATTAAGTTGAAATGCAACTACACACAAATGGTAATATAAATCAAAACCACAAATTATGCAAAAAAATACTCAAGCAAAATGTTGTTCATAACAACGAAATGTTGGAAACATAAAACAACATACACAAGGCTACATGATAAAGTCATAGCTTAGATTGGTGTTAAATGAATCGAAAGTATTGCAGGAGAAAAGGGTTTTTTTTATAATTGTTATGGGATTTAGCTCAAATGTTTTTTTCATAAATTATTTCAAATGGTTTATCATCCAAGAAACCTTCTTAAATGCATTTCTAAACACATATTATGAATGAAAAATGCATAATTGGATGCATTACCTATAAACTCGTCCTAAGAAGCTCACATTACACCTTACCCAACATAATGGGTGGCAACTTGACCATTCCATGGTATGTAATGCGCTCTAGTGTAGCACTTTTTTGGCCAACAATATATAGCCAAAAAGTGAAATTAGATAATAGAAGAGTTGAAATCAAGTGTTTTTGAAGAATATTGATCAAATCGAAATTCTAGCCAAATTCGGCTAAATCTTCCTAATGGATGGATGATCACCACTTTGGCTACTTCACAACATTGAGAAAGAAAAACATTGCTTGGTTAGGGTGTACGATTATGAACACTAGAAGAACATTACGCCAAATAATGTTGTCAAGAACACGACATCAATCTGCCATTCCAGATCATTCAGGATTCCATCTGGCGACCGGTGGTAGGAAGTTCTTCCGGAAATCAGACCGGGTATGACCGGTAAAATCTGACACCCCTCTCCCCAGACCTTAATGATTTCCTTTTAGAATTCCATCTGGTGACCGGTGGTCGGAGGTCCTTCCGGAAATCTGACCGGCTATGAACGGTGGTAGGAGGTCCTTGCGGAAATTGGACCGGCGATGACCGGTAGTCGTCTCTCTCGTTTTTCCTTCCGATCCGTGAAGTGCGTGTGTTTGCCGGGAAGAGAGCGAGTCTGTCGCTTTGTGTTTGCGAGAAACGGAAAATTTCGCGTGTTTTTTTTTTTTTTTTTTGCCTTTTCACTTTGCGTTTGCGAGGAGTCTACACTTTCTTGTCTCTGTTTCCTACTTCTCATTTTCGATTGATTGCAGGTATATATTTTAAAAAACCGAAAACAAGCCAGAAGAGTCGATGATGGGAGAAGCTAATGGACACGGGGATGATAATCTGGCGTGCGTAGATATGAGTTCGCCCGACTTGACCACAACAGCAGCTCGGCTTCGCCAGGCAAGTTTCCTCCCCTCATCAAATTATCTGCTTTCCTTTAAGGAAAAATAGAATTGGATACTAGTCTTTTTGTGTTGTGAATTTTTGGGGGTTTGAGCTTCTCAATCCCCCAGAAGCCTGTCCTGATTGTGCTTTTCCTCCCTTATTGAAGTCAAGGAATCCAAGATTTTATTTCTTGGAAGGTGTGTGTGTGTGTGTGGGACTGGTATATGCTGTGTTTGTGCCTCTCTGCGTGAAAGGAGAGGATGCTTTTTTGCCCATGTGTGTATCTGGGAAGTAAGTCTCCCTCCTGTCCTTAAACATCATGGTTTTCACAGAATTCCGGTGTCAAAAGGTATTTTGAGGTTTTCTATCTTTCATCAGCTGAAGGAGCTATTTTCTGAAATTGGAGATTTGGTCGAAATAAAAATGAACGGAGAAGTGACTGGCTGAGAAAACCTGAATTTGGATGCACAGTAACAAAACATGTGTCTGCCAACCTTATGGTCATTTGAAGCCAAAAGACTTGTCATGATTTCTCCTGAAATTTGATACACTTTCAGTTCCGGGAGAATTTTGATACACTTTCAGGAGCTAATAGTTTATAGTCATCCATTCCAATTGCATGATTTGACCTATTTCTTGAACTCTGCAGGTGCCTGTACAACCATCTTCATGACCAACTTTGTTCACTTTGTTAGCTAAGGTGGCTATGAGAACCAGGTTCTAGGCAGGAGTAACAAGATGACTTTCTCAAGCATGTTTCAAAGACAATTCTTAGGGTTGGAAAATGTGAAAATTCGAGCTGAAGACAATTGTGTGATGTGTGCAGGCTTGTATGGATGTTGGATTTTTCTATCTCATCAACCATGGTTTGGATCTAGAGCTTCTTGATCAAGTGTTTGAACAGAGCAAAAATTTCTTTGCTCTACCAATGGAGCAAAAGATGAAGGTGTTGCATGACAAGAACCACCGTGGCTACACACCCTTTGAGGAGGAAATACTTGATCCAGCAAAGCAGTCCAAAGGTGATTCGAAGGAGGGATATTACATAGGGAGGGAAGTGCCAGACAGTGATCCTCGATCAAAAAAGCCATTGCATGGACCAAACCAGTACCCCTCTTCAGGTCAATTGTCCAAGGCTTTTTTTTAGTCAAAGATGTCCATCTGCATGCATTTCAAGAGTGCTGCCAACGGTTGTCACCCAGATGATGCTAGTGGTTTTAAGCACACGTCAGACTGTTTTTTTCCATCTAACATGTGAGGAAGAGTAATGAGAAGTGGTTGAATAGTGTCGTGCAGAGGTTTTACCAGGATGGCAGGAGACCATGGAGCGATACTTTGATGAGGCAATGTATGTAGTCTAAATCTGATCCTGCAAAATACTTACAAGATCAGCAAAGTAAGGGCTTACTTTATGGGCATGTCTCAATGACTGAATGAATTCTTGGTTGTTCTTTTCAACTGATGAAATTGTTAGTGGGAAGGGTCCACACTGCAATTTTTGCTTGAGAAGGTTTTTGATTTGTGGGGATGAAGGCCATCTGGAGAATCAAGGAGGCTCCCCTGTTGAAGAAGCCACTGGCTAGTAGATTGATACTTTGCTGATGATATATTTTGCAGGAAGCTTTGTAGAAGGGTTGCAGGACTGATAGCATTAGCCCTCAACTTGGATCAAACCTATTTTGATAAGCCAGGCTTGCTTGATGATCCTATGGCTGCTATCCGCCTCCTTCACTATTCTGGTTAGTTCAACAGCTTTCCAAGCAGACTGGAGATACAGATTCTGGGGTAGAAGGTCATCAGCTCTACTATATGGATTGTGTTTGGTAAGGAAGTAATGCAACTAAGTTGGTATTCACAGCTGAGGAGTCTCATCCTGGACTAGGAATATACGGAGCAGGTGCACACTCCGACTATGGCATGATAACTCTGCTAGCCACCGATGATGTTCCAGGCCTTCAGGTTCTTCCTCATGCCTTTTATGTGTGGGTCAGAGTTTACAAAGCTCAATGTTAACATTCAAAGGCTTTGCTAATTCTAAAGTTGTCACATGATGTCAGATATGCAGAAACAAGGATGCAGTTCCACAGATCTGGGAGGATGTACAACCACGAAAAGGGTAAATAACTTCTTCATCACATGGAATAACATCCCTTGTGTATGTTGAAGCTGTTGAATGTTGAATTCACATAGAAGATCTAAAGAAGAGAACCACTGACTTACAAATGTTTTCTGTTGAGCATGACAGGGCCTACATAGTGAATTTGGGTGACATGCTTGAACGCTGGAGCAATGGCCTATTTCGGTAAGATGCTCACAGTTTGTGATCCTTCTTTCTGCAAGTAGACTTGTCCCTAGAGGCAACCAAAGACCTGAAATGAATTGACAAGCCTCCTTTCTGTTTGCAGGTCTACACTACACCGAGTTGTGAACCCAGGCGTGGAGCGGTACTCTGTGAGTGGCCTCCTTTGTGTGGTCTCATTATCTGCCCCAGCATCATGACATGATTCACCAATATAACAGTCCTGGCCTAGAAAAAAAATTGGATTAAGATGGTGATCGGGATCGATGTTTCTTATCTTTACTCATAGGATTTGTTTTATTTGGGGGAGATTATATGTGTTCCTCACAAACTCGTTTTGCATGGATGTGCAGATACCATTTTTCTTTGAACCTAACTATGACTGTGTGGTAGAGTGCCTTCCTACATGTTGCTCAGAAGACAACCCACCCAAGTATGATTTGATTATCTGCCTAAACTTCATGTACCGTACTTCCTGATGTCGTGCTGAAATCCAGACACTATGAAGCACAATGGAATAATCTCTAACAAGGGGAGGGGTAGAGTAGCTCAGATGCGTAGCAGGTGTGTTAAATTACAACAACACTAATTTGGTGTTTTCCCTTTTGTTACAGGTATCCTCCTATCACTAGTGGCAATCACCTTCTTGGCAAGTATAAAATCACTCATCAGGGGTTCAAATCGGACAAGGTTTGAATTCAGTTCATGCCCAATTTTGGGTCATGGAACAACTACTTGGCAGAGAGCTATTGACCAATAACTTTCCTTTTTCAAGAAGACTTGGAAAATCTATGTGTAACTTGTTCAAAACTAAATGCATCCATGTGCTCAACCACAGTGAAACCCACAGGATCATGCAGTCTAATGTCAGGATATTGTGGAATAAAAAAATTCTGCTGAATTTAAACAATAACTTTGATTGGTTAATTCAAATTACCAAATCCTACTGTTTGATTGAGATCTCAATGCTCTTAATTCTGAGGTTTGGCAAAGAAGATAAGTCACACCTATGTGTTTGTCAAGAGGAGCTTTCCGCAACAAATGATCCACACAAATAGGCACTGGTATTGGGGCAGATCAACTTGCTGGAATAAAAAGTTTTACTTTGTATTATCCTGTTGGATTTTTGATGTGTCAAGGAGATCAACCAGAGTCATCAATGCAGAAGAAAGAATTTCATGCTGCTGCATTAATTTCAGGTACTACTGGATGAGTGCAAATAATAGAGACTGAATTCCCCTTGTATCCAAATGGCTACTGTTAGTTAAAAATGTTCAGCACACCTCCAATGGACATCAGAACTCAAGAGGCCAAATGTTTTATTGTGATGCACAATGGGCAGTCACCAAACACACATGTCATGCATGGAAAATGAATCAACCCCACAGCAAGGGAGGTATAGCTTGGAACCACTTCAGCAGAAGAGAGACAAAGGCAGGCAAATTTGGGTGCAAAGCAGCGTGGAATCATGCCTTCTCATTCATTGCAATCGGTGGAAACAGTCATTTTCATCCTGCTGGGTCCTTGTAGTAGTAATAGTCTGTGAGAGTAATGACCAATTTGTACAATCTCCACTCATGGCACTGCAGCCAGCTCTATGCCGTGCTTGAGATCTATGATCAAGCTGATAACTTCTCCCTGCATCATCTTCTCATCAAAATGTGCAGCGAAATTTTGCATTCTCATCAAATGGTTGTAACCTGTGCCCATTCCCCATCAACAGCTTCTTTCCATAGTGTTACATTGTTGTTAGCATCTGAAACCGCAAGTATATTCCCTGTCAAAGACCAACTCACTCGCCACACAGGTGTCTTGAAGTCATGCATTGTCAAGCCATCCCATTGATCACCTTCTTTACCCTGAACACAGTTGACAACACACTTTTACTATTAAAAGAAGATCACCCTGTCTTCCTCAAGACTGCTGGGGAAAAGGGAAGAAAAAACCAAAGCAGACTTCTGGCAAAGCAATAAAAAACCAAAACAGACTGCCTGCTGGGAAAAGCAAAAAAGAGACCAAAACTCATAGTAGGAACTGTGTCACAGCACTAGGATTCATTACCTGTGTCCAGATAACCACAGTTCCATCTTGTGATGCACTGGCAATTGTGCATTTAGGGAGTCCAAGATTTGGTGCCCAAGCTACATCCCGAACCCAATCAGTGTGTTTGGAAAGTGGAGGGAAGCAATCAAGCCTCCAGTTCCCACCTGTGTACTTCCACACCTTCACCGTGTTATCACATCCGCCAGAGGCTAGCTTCTGCACAGGCATTGCACTCTCCCCAACTAAAGAACCTGGGGCAGCTGAAGGTGCCCAAGTGACAGATGTAACTCCCACTGGATGGGCTGGATCGATCTTTGCCTTCTCCCATGCTCCATCTGCCTTTTGTGTCAAAACAGAAATGGTACCATCTGATGATCCACATGCCAGGCACAACCCAAACTCATGTGGAGCCCAGCATATGCTGTTCACAGAAGAGTCATGCTCCTGGAAAACCTGTGTTCATCATGTAAAGGCATATAACAAACACAATGAATTGATGTACTTCTCAGTGTCAGATGGAACTGAATCGAAATCCAAACTGGCAGAAGAACTTGCAAGGTGGACAATGAAACCCTAAGAACTTGCAAGATGAATGATGAAACCCTAATCACAGGGCACAACCAGCTTGATGCATAAGTACTTGATTTTGCACAATGCTCTCGATTCTAAAGAAGGGGGGATCTGCAAGCTTACCTGTGCCTGCGTCCACTCGTTGTCAGCTCCCTGTTTCCAGATAATGACTTTCCTGTCATAGGAGCATGAAGCAAGGATGGATCCGAACTTAGGGTGCGCCCACGCCACCTGCCACACCGGACCTTCATGGCCAATGAGAGTAGCCAGCGCTACTGTCTGCTCGGGGGCACCTACGGCAAACAGCTTGATGGTCCGATCCGAGGAACAAGTGGCCAGACGCTTCCCGTAATAGTCCATCGCCAGATCGTGCACCACATCTTGGTGCCCCGTTTCCAGAGACTGTGTCCCTGTTTGCGTTGCTGCCGCCGGCGACATCTTCCTCTATAGTTTCTTTTGCTCTAAGACACCCACTCTCCCTTCACTCTATTCCTCCCGTCTCCAAATCCTCCCGCGGTCTCTCTCGCGCTCTCTCGACTCTCTTTTCTGTTTCACAAGCGCTGCATTCTCGACTCTCCGAAACTCGCACGCAGTTCAGTGCGACGCACGTCCTCTTCCTGTCTGAATTAGGGCAACGCGTAAGGACGATTTCACAGTCTTGTAGAGTCCCTAATGGATTTCGCAAGGTCCCCTGAGCGGCCTTTCTATAGTCCCCTAAAAAAACCTCCCAAATTTTTTTGGAGGGACGCTTATAGAGTGGAGAATCCCTGGGGGGAATTTCTGAAAATGAAACGCTTTGCAGGCATGACCATTCCGTTTTTCAACATTTTCATACCTCCCTGACTCCTTTTTGCACATTTCCATTGACTGAACCTCATAACTCACACTCTTCTATTTCCTATAACCCATAAGCTCAACAATTGGTTATGTCTGGGGAACTTGTGTGCTCTGTGCTGATCACCTAGTCCATTGCTGGTCACGTAGTCCATAAAAGAGAGGTGTAATGGCTTTACATATTTTGTAACTTCTCGACGTCATCAAAATCTGTCATAATTTTAAGAACAAACTTGTACATATTTTGTAAAGTCCCAGCGAGGCTGTCATCAAATTCTTTGAGTTTTAAGGACTTGACATCTTTTGCAAGGTCCGCACTGGGCTGTCATCAAAATACATGCATCTTTATATGCCACCCACAACAATGACCAACTTAGATACTCATACAAAACAATCAGTCCCAAAAGGTGGTAAAATTGAAGGCTTGCCACTTTGGGACTTTGAAAAGAGGTGACAAGTTCAAATGGGATGATGGATAAGCTGATCCAGGTGCTGGAACTCTTCAATTAGCTAATAATTTCACAGCCAATATTGGGGTGACCCTAGTGTTAGAAGCCTGGAACTCTTGGATATCAGCTCATAGATGAGTTTCCAAAGTTAACCCTCTCACTACACATTATGATCCCATGGTGTTGGAACTCTTGGATTAGCTAATATGTAATTTCAAAGAGTGTGTAGATGACCCTAGTGTTGGAAGCCTGGAACTCTTGAATAAGCTCATAAACGAGTTTACAAAGTTAACCAGATGGCTTCACCAATAGGAGTGACGAAGATCATGAGTGTAAGGGGGTTTACAAATTAGTTCATCAATGAGTTCACAATGATCAAGGATCACTTTTTCAACTATCTTCCGTTGCATTTTGCCACCTTACGCAAGAGCTTTACTCAAAACTTTGCCACCCCTTACGCTCTTATGAGTCTATACATAGTCGCCTACAAGGTCTAGTGATTTTTTAGAATGTGATTGCTAGATTTGAAAACTTTTCTGAACTTTGGAGTCTATATATTGTTTTGAAGCATTTGATTCTATGTGATTTTGTCTTCAAAGCTTTGTTCAAGGTGCTCATTGCTTGCCAACTTGTTGTGTGATTCAAGGTGGGTACAAGATCCAAGCTACCACCCATGGATTTTAAAGTGCAAGATAAATTTTTGTTAAAGATCTGATCAAGGAATCAAGGCTAGGATGCTACTACAATAATGTAACAAGGCTCAAATTCCATGTTGTTTGCACATGCGCAAATATGTTGACAGTTGCCTTAATCAAGTACAAATTGGGTATTGAATTGTTGAACTCAATGTTCATTAACTCTATCATCATTTGTGAATCAAGTGTTATTGTGTAATGTTGTAAGATCAAGAAGTTGTAAGCATACAACTATTAATAGTACATTGTCAAACTATTTGTAAATCTTTTCTTTGCATCCTACATTTTTGACAAGGTGAGGCCCAATGTACTTTTATGTTGTGCTTCCGATTTGAGGTATGGTTATTGTGCAGGTCATTGGAAGGCTTTTGGAGCTAAACTAAGGGTAACAAAAGGTCAATATTTTGTTAGTTCAACCAACCAACATGCCAAAAGTAAATAATAGTTTGTAACATTCCATGATAAAAACAATCTCCAAGTTGGATTGAATTCTAAATGTAAAAGCAAATTTGTGTAGTTTGTGACAATTTATCATTTCTTGAAACATGGGTGCCCAATCGTAGACTATGAAAACATGAGGGAATTGTTTGATTTTCTACAAGTTCCAAAGAGCCTTTGACATCATTGGAGAGACATAAATGCTTGGACAATTGTTGAATGCATGTAAGGATGTTATTTTGTGAGCATGTGAACATGAGTAGGTGAACATGAACAAGTGAACATGAGCGGATCTTTTTTGGGATATTATTTGACACATGGGATAAAATATTGTGTGTCGTGGAGGAATATTTTTCCATGTGTTCATGGATGAACGATATTTATGGATGAAATGGATGAACTTTTTCATGAATGTTGGCAACATTTTTTTTGAAACACCTAAACGAAAGAAATAGAATGGAAAAAAAATTGGTTTGTTTTGAAATTTTGGACACATGAAATGTTGAAGTCATACTTTATATTAGCTTAATATGAAGTATATTAAGCTCTGCATAATCTAAACCATATAGAATGTTAAACTAAATCCAATTTAATGGCATATAAACATGTTGACCCACCAAGAGGTATGTGCAAATCCAAACATTACTTGTTCACCATCAAGAGGCATGTGCCCATTTAGGAATTGAAACAATATGAGGTAGCCCATGACACATTGTTTATACCATTGAATTTTTTTTAAAAAATCATGCATTCTTTCAACCTCTTGCATCTAGGACCATTCTTACTACATGTCCAATCAAATTGCATTTTTTCTTCTTTTGTTACTAATTTGCATGATCTATACCTCAATTTGCATTTACACCTTGCCTTTACTACCTAATAGCATCCTTTCCACTTTACCACGTGTTTACAATCATTAAATTTCTAATCTACAATGGCAAGCATAAATTGAAATCAATTGTCACACCAAACACCGTGGAATCTATGATTGAATATTCATTAATCTCAAACATATTAAATTTTGAATATGCGAGATGACAAAAAAACCATTGGAACATCCAAGAGATGACACCCGACTAATCCTCCTCTGACATTTACTAGAAATCTAAACATGGAGAATAAAGTGGAAAAAGGCAATTGACAAAACAAAGAAATGGCAATATCGCCAAGGTCAAATGCGAAAATAGACAAAGAAAGTTTTGCATTGCTTAAACAAATTGTAAACATTTTCATTGAGGATATAAAAGACTACAATTGGGTGATGTTTACACATGCCATGGATTTCTTTAATGAATGCACAAGTTAAAATAAATCGATTCCAAAACCATTTTTCATAAACTTACTAAACAACTTATTTGTAAAGGATTTGGTAACCTTTGGAAACTTGCTATCAACATAATTCATGAAACCCTGAACACGACCATATGCAACTCCAAGCAAGCAAGCCTAGGTTCCACAAGAATTTAAAGGAAAAATATTAAAACATTCGGTGAATCATTGAATGATAGGGTTGGCCTTGAAACCACAAAAGGTGTACAATAGTAAAAAACATGTCAACAAATGAAGGAGGAACAAAAATCTCATTGTTTGCATTAAATTATGGTTCAACACATGTGTTAACATGAATATTTGTTCAAAATATGTGATCTCAGAAAGAAATATTCAATTATGAAAAAAGAAATAAAATGAAGGTTGAACTTGGACATTGAAGTTGCTTGTGAACAAAGTTGTAGTGATTGTTCACACAAATAATCACTAAAAATATCAAATTAGAATAGTAATGATTATGATAAGCAAATACATGATTTTATGGTTATTGAGACACATGCAGTTGTTTTGCAATTTGGAGTCATTTTGGCTTATGTTACTATTCCAAACTCACCATTACCAACCAAATGGTCCAATCAAAACCAATGGATGCCATGCTAGATTTAAATGTAAAATATGTCACCAACTTGACATGTTCCCAAACGTGCATTATTTTGTGCTCATTGAACTTTTTATGGCTATGGTTTTGGGGATGTGGAAGACAATATGTGTTTTTTTAATTTTGTCCTTCTTTAAAAGCAAGTTGACAAAATCAACTTACCACACATCCAGACTTGGTAATACAAATGTATGCACAAAAAATAATATTTAAAAAAAATTCCCATTTTCTACAACAATGCTTGATCATGGACACAAAAGAAGGTTCAGAGGATTAATAAAAATAATAACAACATTTTCCAACAAAACTTGTTGCCCCATTTTCTAAATCTTTTTTTTGGTTTCATAATATTACCTCTATATAATGTAATTTATTACTAGTTTTGTATCTGTTTGTTGATATGTTTTACATTAGTTTTAATGAATTAATAACTATGTATTTTTCTTTTGTTTTGCAAGCCCATCATTTGCTACAACAAGAAGATCCATTTTGATCAAGGTTCAATTCCCTCAAAAGATTATGCTTCTAGGTTTATATGAGATATATTTCATTTCCTTAATATTTTCGATGTCAATTTTCTACCCAATTTTCAAAGTTTTCACCATCTTTTTACTTGTAGTATCATATGGTTGCTTCCAAAATGGTTGCTTCCAAAACAAAGAGCTGCAACAACCTTAAAGCCAACAATCTTTTAGCATTAAAAAAAAAAAAAAAAAAACCCCACATTTTTGCTCACAAAATGGTGGATAAACCATAAATCCACTTTTATATATATATTACCACATGTCAACCTTGGATTAAAAAGCCTTAGCCAGCTTGGCTACCATTGAAAATCCTTTAAAAAAAGATGTATTATGCTTATCATGACCATTTGAAAGGTATCAAAAATCACACACAATCAATGATTTTATTTTATTTTAATTTTTTTGATGTTGCAACATTGGTTAACATCCCACCAAGGATTTCACATTAAATGTTAACAAGACAAGTAAGATAGTAAAAAAAATTATAACCATGTTATTGTTTGGAAACCTACAAAAGCAAGTGT
>Ga0209208_10003611_pt1 | contig 22112 bp, 17 predicted proteins | sample S1TSphfallax_3_FD_187694 | JGI IMG/M metagenome (GOLD analysis project Ga0209208, IMG submission 187694) | Host-associated microbial communities from peat moss isolated from Minnesota, USA - S1T2_Fd - Sphagnum fallax MG (SPAdes) (version 2) | ecosystem: Host-associated > Plants > Peat moss >...
TATAAACATAAGCTTAAACTCAAGGTTGAATTCCAAAAACAAAAGCTTACATATTCAAACCTTCATTTTAGGACAAAAGCTCACATAATCAAACCTTAATTACAAAAATAAAAACTCATATTTACATTTTAAACCTTCATTTTAGAAACAAAAGTTCAAGCCTCAACACATATTGAAACCCTAATGTTAGAAAGAGAGGTTCAAAGTCAAACCTTAATTCCAAATGCAAAAGAATATAAATTTAGAACTTTGTTCTATAAACAAAAGATTTACTTAATATTTCATTCTAGAAACCAAAGCTCAAAACTCAACACATATTGAAACCTTAATTCCATAAATAAAAGCTTAAGCTTCAACATATATTGAAACTTTAATTCCAAAAACAAAGGTTCAAACTTAGACAAGTTTCATTCCAAAATCTAGATGCAAAAGCACATAAATACATACATTTATTCAAAAAACAAAAGTTCACAAATTCAAACCTTCATTTTCAACACTTATTTAATTGTCAAAGACTATGTAGCTCACTTAATTCGTGAAGCCAAACAAGCTAGGGCTATATCATAGAATCTAGATTATAATGTGCATTGAACTTGCATTTTGGTGAGTTTGGAGCAAACTCCAAAATCCATATAACAATGTTGCAATTTGTACCGGTGTCAAAATTCCATCATGGTTCATTGAATCGCCAACAAAATCCAAGTAACCAATTCCCAAATCCTAATGTTGGAACTTGGTAGTTGCATTGACCTACAAAGGATCAAGGCTTTGAACATTAAATCCTAACCTTAAAAATGGTTAACATGCCTTGAAAAGACCAAGGCTTGCAAGTTGCAACCTTCCTACATCATGCTCAAACATTAAATCCTAACATTCATATTTGCAACAAATCCTAGTTTCAAGGGGAAAAGGTTTAAGCATTTGTACCTTGTAAGTTGTACAAATATTTCATGAGGTTACATTGTTGTAGGTGAATGAACCTCCATTGTTGTAAAGATTGGCAATAAAATTGCATCAAAAAATGATTAGTGATGGCATGCTCAAGCATGTTAAGAACTTCAATGAATCAAAGGAGAAGATTGTCAACATTGAAGGCGACTCCTTTCATAGCACAATCATGAATGTGACGAAAATAACAACAAAAATGAGAGAACGAGAAGGCACCTCCTTCCTAAACAAGGTCGAAAATGACAAATCGTGACCTAAGGGAAAAGCCATCTTGCACATTCATACGAAAAACAAGGGCCATACCATGGTGACATGTGTTTGTTTTTAATGGGTTCTCTTGCAAATCAGGTGAGAACAAAAGGAGATATTCAGCAAATTTTCAAAAAATATACTATTTTTTTCAAGCTTGGAGGTAGCCAGCCCCCTTGAAAGGTAGGGATTTGGCTAAAATTTTCCATTTAAAGAAACATTGCTCCATAGTATGTTCACGAGACACGGTTTTTCAAAATATGGATTCACAATATTGCATGATCAATCACCTCATAATTAGACTAGAGCAAATCTTCAATATGAAGAGATTATCATAATTGATTTATTGTTGCAAAATGACTTTAATCTTGCAGGAACATAATTGAGCAAGCAAAAGGCTAGGTTGTAAATGCTACTTGAAATTGTCTTTAGAATTGTCTAGGGACAACCATGTGAAGAATTATGCAAAATCTCTCATACACAAATTCTTTGAAATTGCAATAATTCCAATCATTGGAATTACTGTGATTATTATTATTATTATTTAAAACTCACAACATGAATTTGGCCTTTCCCCTTGGTCTAGCTCCTAGGTCACTAGAGGGTAGAATTTTGGGCAAAGGGTATGGGATAAAGTGTGGCGTTATTGTGCCAGATTAAGAAGACCTGAGAACTTGACCAAAGCATTTGGAGCACCATTGAAAACCAACCTATTGGGAATGTAGAGGGTACATGGTGGAAACACACAAATATCAAAAAAAATCTCAACCCCACCCCTTCCCCCGAAACAAAAAAAATTGGGCCCTCCTACGTGCATTTTGAATCCTCTCATTGGATCCATGAAATTTTAAACTCCTATCTCTTTCCTGATACTGCATAATCAACAAGGGGTGTGTCACACTGGGGCCTTGCCATTTACATTAAAAAGTATCTTCAGGCAAAAGAAGAATTATGGAAACTCAAATATTTCGCCATGCGAAAACATAATCTTCAAAAAAAAAGGTCTAAAAGAAACCAAAATCCTTCAAGATATTAGAAATATCGGCAAATTCACCCTGTCTTCACCCTGTCTTTGGGCCTCCTTTCACACCCTCTTTTAGATTTATCCATAAAGTAAGGAAAATTTTATTAAATCTCAGTACGAAATGCTGAATCTCAGCAATTGATGCACAACGTTCGAGAGGAATTATAGTAGCTGCACAGCTAGGAGCAGTGAAAATCTATGTAACAGCAGTGGAGCCGCTCAGAAAAAAAAAGAAAGACAAGGTGAAACTCAGGAACCATCAAAATTGATGTTTTTCTGAGTTCAGCCCCCCCTTGGATGCTGCTAATGTACTTTTTTGCAGGTTTTTTTTGAATCTCACCCTGTGTATGACCAAACTCAGGGTACGGGTGCTGTCTTTTCCTGACTTTACGAACATCTGTACTATAATAACTCTATGACTAATCTCAAGTTTCAACGCAAGGCAAAATATCATCTTTCAGAAATCCTCGTATAAAAGTAGACCTATTACCTAGGGGCCAAAATCCATCAAGTTACTATACTCTATAATGAATCTAAACACAATATCCTTGCCTTGGTAGGCAAGGCCAAAAATGTCCTCCCTCCTCTCTCTCTCTCTCTCCCCCTGAGTGAAAATGTGTAGGATCACAGCCAAGGAGCAAGGAGTTCCAGAAGTAGGACACCTGCCCCAAGCAGAGCCGAGGGGCACTTACTTCTAGAACTCCCCTACTCCAAGGAAATTACCACCCCTAAAAATCCATGTGATTTTATATTTTTCAGTGATACCCTACAGGAAAAAAGACAACACGCCCAGGCCATTTTAAATAACAACAAAACACCCACAGGCACATACTGGAAATGCCCTATGAGAGATTTTAGGCTCTGTAAGCATACCTCCAAATATACAAAAAATATATTTTGGAGGTTTTTTGTTTTCACATGGCAAAAAAGAATTAATTTTTTTTCAAAATTTGGCAATTGTTCCCCCATGACAATTTTTCCCCAGAAAGGAGAACTGTGAAACAGAAAATTTATGTTTGATTTCTCATTTTGGCATTAGTGCAAAAATTTATACCAAAAAAAAAAAACGACTGGTCTAGACTCTAAATTCGTTGCATAAAAATTCGACAAAATAGACGGTTACGCACCATAGTAGATTCAGAGAACCGCCGGGCACGGACAATCATCTCCCGTACGTACGTATACTGTGCATAGTAGAGAGACGGGTGCGTGGCGCGTTGGCTGGTGGGTTTTGGTTGTTGGTTTTTTTTGCATGGCCCTTTGCACGCTCAACCGCTTGGCTTCCATCTCCTCGTCGCTTGCCGTCAGGCGCTCCATCCATGCCAAGGCCATGGCGGCCCACGAGACAGGAGGAAGAGGAGCACCAGGAGCGCCAGCCACAGCTCCAGCTGCAGACTCCGCCATCTCCACCCTGCTTGATTACCATGCGGCGACCAAGCACCATCTGAAGCGTTATGCTCGGGGGCCGCACGGGCTCGACTGGGCTAATCAGCCCAATCCCTTCAGACGCTACCAGGGTGCGCAAGTGGAACCGCTGCTGCACTTGCCCGAGTCGCCGCCGTCTACTGACGATCCCTTGTACCCGGTAGTGTTTTCTTCTTCTTCGTCTTCTTCCTTGGCCAAGCCGCTTACAAAAGCCTCGTTGTCCCAGCTGCTTTACGACAGTCTCGCCTTGTCCGCTTGGAAGTCCGCGGGGCGCTCCACTTGGTCACTGCGAGTAAACCCTAGCAGCGGGAATCTGCATCCCACCGAGGGCTATGTCGTCTCTGATGCTATCGAAGGCGTGTCGGCAACTCCGTTCGTGGCGCATTACGCTCCTAAAGAGCACGCTCTCGAGATCAGAGCGGAATTGCCTCCAGATGTTTGGCAGGGTTTGATGCAGGGTTTGCCCCCTGGCTCGCTCCTGCTAGGGTTCACTTCCATATTCTGGCGGGAAGCTTGGAAGTATGGCGAGCGAGCGTTCAGGTCAGAAACTCTCAAGGGGAATGTGCTGTTAGTGTTTCTGCCTTGCAGTCTGGTAGCTTGAGATTGAGCTTGGTAGGAAGATTTCAGTCACGTACTCGAATCTGCATCTCTGTTAGGTTTATGATTTTTCTTTGAATCTTGAACCTGGAGCAAAAATCTGTTGGTGGATGATTGATATGTGACCAGGTATTGCAATCATGATGTGGGCCATGCCATTGGGGCAGTGGCTGTTGCAGCAGGATCTCTGGGATGGAATGCCTGCTTGCTTGATGGTTATGGCAGCCATCAGGTGAATTATCTGCTTGGCCTGACACATGATGAGGAGCCCAGTTCCACAGAGCAAGGGCCTGTAAAGGGTGTCTTTCCTCACCTTGAGCTTGAGCATGGAGATTGCATTATGGCTGTTTTCCCATTTGGTGAGTTTCTATTGGGACCAGACACCCTCCACAACTTTCTAACATCCAATTCATGTTTTCTTGTACTTTTGGCATTGTAATTTTTTTGGTTGTTTGTTCTGCAATGTCCCAATACTAAATTTCCAACACATTTTCTTTGAGTTTTCTTCACTCTATTTGCTCTTGGGTGCTTGGGAACCAGGTCATGTGAATACCAAACCATTACAGCCACATCTGGCACATCTCAGAGAGTACATGGAGAGTGTACAGTGGAAGGGGAAGATGAATGTATTGAGCAGGCAGCATGTGAACTGGCCCATAATATATCAAGCAGCAGAAGCTTCTCTGAAGCCTGCAACAGAGTTCTCCCCACATTCAGGGTCCATGCAAGTTGCACAGTCAATTCTACCTTCTGTAGCATATGAACCATTGACATTGCGACAGGTGTGCAGTGTGCTCATTTTGGTAGCAAGTTGGTGGCAAGATATTATTGAGCAATTGAATGTGGTTTTATCTCAGTGCAGCACTCGTCATCATCCTCATTTTCAGTTTCACCAGTGTCATTCACTTAGCTGATCATTTATTACTTGTTGATTTTGTTACAAGGTGGTGCGCAAGCGTCGCAGTGCTCAGGACATGGACAGCCAGTATGGCATGCTCTTAGATGTATTTTATCAGATGCTTTTGAAGACACTACCCACAGGTGGAGCAGGGGTTCAATCTGAACCATGTCAACTCCCCTTTGGAGCATTGCCGTGGAAAGCTGAGGTTCATCTAGTCTTGTTTGTACACCGAGTTGTTGGACTTGAACAAGGAATCTACATTTTAGTGAGAAATTTCACTCACAAGGAAGCCCTTCAAAAAGTTATGAGGCCAGAGTTTGTGTGGGAGAAGCCAGAAGGTTGCCCCTCCAACTTACCTCTTTATAAACTGTATCAGGGGGATTGTAGAGATCTGGCAGCACGCCTCTCTTGTCACCAGGTTTTTCCCCTTGTCTTTCTCTCTTGCATGATTCTTCCTATTGCCAGATAATTCACCGGTCACACTCATGCTTCTTTTATTGTCTCTCATCTCATTCTCTTACATGCCATGTTTTCTTCTTAGCTACAAGCTTAGCTTATTCTCAGGAATACTGTTCCTGTCTTTCTGTCTTCAAACAATAGATCTTCATTGCAGCTGACATATGGCAAGAAAATATCCATTTTCAGAAAACTCATGAGTACAACATTCCATTACAGTTGGTTGACTGTATCAGCTTCAGGTTATAATTCGTAATTCACTAAATTGAGATTATTTCTGAGGTTTTACTAATAATCCATGGTTTGTGGAGACTATAGGATATAGCAGGGGAAAGCTGCTTTAGTTTGGGCATGGTAGCACGATTTGAGCCTGCAATACGGGATCGTGGTGCCTGGATGTATCCTCGCCTGTTCTGGGAAACAGGTGTAATTGGTCAAGTTCTGTACCTGGAAGCACATGCATTTGGCATTTCTGCCACAGGTATTGGCTGCTACTTTGATGATGCAGGTTAGTTTTCCTCCCTTTCTGCTTGTTCCCAACTTTGTGCCTTGAGACTACTTCACTCAAAGTCCTATGTATGCAGTATCCCTATTTGCCAACAGTCCAACTGGCTGTGCCAGCTCAGTTGAAGAAACTTGTAGACATTCAAATTGTGACTTCTTATTGCGTAATTGTGTTTGTGCAGTACATGACATACTGGGACTGAAGGGCACTGAGTTTCAAAGTCTTTATCACTTCACAGTTGGTATTCCTGTTGTTGACAAGCGGATTCTGAGCCTTCCTGCCTACCCTGGGCCAGCAACAGATGCATGAAGCATTTGACTTTGTGCACATGCTATTATATGGAGTTGATTATGTGAAAGCAGCTGGGACCAAGGCACCCCACCAATATAATGGCATGATGCAACAATGGTCTCTAGTCTATGCACATGTACATAGTATATATTGGATGCCATGGCATGCTCTTCAGTACATCCAAAGAGTACTGTCACTTGGAGGTATTAACCCCTGAACATCAGACAAGCCCAATATGGGCTGCTTTTCAGTGTACATTCACACTGTCATGACGTTTAGGGGTTAAGCTGTTCCCTTTAGCATCTACTTGACCATCTGGAAATTGGACAGGTGAGAATTGTGTGGAATGATTTCTCTTGCAGAGACAACTCAGGTTTTGGGAACTAGAATCTGGTGTTTATGTAGACTGCTTAGTCAAGACTCCAATAACTGTCAATCCTCAGTCAAGGTGAGTACTGGTCATGAGCTGCTCATCACCTCACAATGCAGAAAACCACTTGGTGCCCTAAGGGTCTATCTAAGAAGTGCCAATCTGAAGAAATGGACGACATGAAAGCAAAATGGCAGAGTTCCACAGCTGTTCAGGAAGGAATGAGGTATTAGGTTGTGTACCTATTGGATATGTCGGAACCATGTATTGGAAGTGACTTGCTGGTTTGCAGATCTTGATCACTGCACTATGTTGGAAGTCAAAGTCAGTTGCTGGCTTATATATTATGGTTGCTCGAACAAAATACATCTTGAGGATGAGTGAATCTTCACTATCACTGGGAGCAAGATAGTATTAGTGACAGCAGTGTGCAACTTGTGATCATTATGGTCATTGCAAAGAGTGATCCAAATATCAATGATAGGGCCAAGCATGTACAATTGTTTTCTATTTATTGTAAAGAAAACTGATTTTCACTGGAGAGAGGTAGCATATCATGCTGCTTCTTCCCTATCTCTTCAATATGTGCTCCAGATGTGCTTGAAGTTTTGAGAGACTGAGGGTATCTGCGGTTGTAGGCTGGATTGCAGGTGATTTTATAAAAAAAGGCTCTACTTAGAGTAGTCTACAGGACTTTATTTAACCAGTGTATGTTTGATAATGTGCTTTCATCAATCATCCATTAGGTTTAGCACAATTATGTGGAATGGACTCACCTCAGTAGCAACTCTCACCCCAAATTGTGTACCTGAGGCAATGTTACAACTAGCCTATTCGTATGTGTTGTTATGGGTACTGCTTACAAGGGTTGGGATAACAAAGAGCCATGGATCTATAATACTCAGTGCAGCAAGGGAATGTTATTCAATTGAGTCTGAATTTTTCATGAATCTCTCTACATTCAAAATGTTGTCATCAGGAATATCTAAATATGCTCAAATGCTCACCTATGATTCTAGATAAAGCAGAGTATGTGATTTCCCAACTATTCACAAAGACATTTTCTTTAAACCTGAAACCTGGTTTGACTGATTGGCAAAAACTGTCTAAACTCAAAACAACTGTTTGACCCAATAACAAAAACTGTCTGATACCAAAACCCTGATTTTACTGAGTGGCAGAAACTGTCTAACCCTGATTCGTCCAATCCTCCATCATCTTGTTTGAAGCCAGACTATATTCAGAACTCATCAGTGGGTTCAAAGTTCAAACATGGTTATGCTGAAACATGAAACAAAACTTCCTGATACTGTTTGCCCACATACAGTAATCCTATTTTAAAGTATACTTCATTGACATACCAGGAATTAGACACTTCTCCACCTTAAAGTTTCCACTGTAGACTGTAGGTGTCAGAAAAATCATCCCCTTCACAATATGGGAAGTGCTTGCAGAGGTAATGATACAAAATGTCAGCTCTCTTCCTCTCCCGCTCATCTTATCATGTCACCAGAGCACAGTAACAAATTTGTTACAGCCATGACCAGATGTTGTAACAATATTCAGATGATATCTAGTAGCTAGTGTCTTGCTCATCAATTGAATAGGCTTCTGGAAGAGTTTGCAGCCTATTTCTACTGCCTTCAACATTTGTAGAAGGGAAAAAGACAACGACACAAAAGAGTGCTGTTTGCTTTGATAGTAGACTACTTTGTATCCAGGGCTTGTTGCCACCCCATAATTTTCAAGACGGACATAATGAATTGGGTCAAACAATTTCTACACATTTCTAGATAGTTCTGCTTAATGATATATTCCCAACTAGGCTGTTTTTTAGACCACAGCTGCTGCTCCTGATCGTGCACAAGAGCGAGCCAAAAATCTTGTGATGATTTCAGAGTCAAGTTGCCGAACAGCTGCCTGGACACCCTTTGGAAGCTCATCTTGCAGATTGGTGCTATTGATGCTGATTGGATTACTCAACCCATTTCTAGCAGTGCCTCCCAAAGATGAATAAGAGGCAATTGTCCCATCTTTAGCTAACCCTGTTCGCTTGATTTGGTCATAAGCTCTTGTCACCTTCAATAGAAGAAAACACATTTAACAAGCACAATGTGTTTGTTAGGCACATTGACCTAACACATCAGCAACTTTCACCCTTGTACCCAGCCACTTCACTGCTGCACAACAGTATAGAAATTACAAGGAAAAATAAATTACAGGATTGTATAGGTCATGATTGCACACCCGCTTGAACTCCAGCTCTGCATTGTTCACATTTGTAGCCACATGCTTGTCAGGGTGGTGCTTGGCTGCCAGTGTTCGATATGCACTGCGAACCTGCATCCACTCAAACAATGAAAAACTTCAGATTTGTGCTCATTATTAGTGCATCACGCTTGAAATGACTGCACCTGCCTGCATATACTCAGCCTTATATTGCCTACTGCAGACAGGCACCACAAACTTGACTTCAAAAGCATACAATACTTGAACAGATGGAAGTCTTGGAACATGTCAGCTGTAGCTCTCCTGGTGATGGTCTTGCCCTCGCCCTGTTCTAATAACCTCTACAAACACTAATGAGCGCATGGTGGTAGTGGATGACTACAAAAAAGCATCCTCACCATTGCTTCTTTGCACCAGAGTCTATGGGGCTCCAGGTGTTAAGTAGAAAGAATTTTCTGCAGCTATAACTTGACACTCAAAACATTTTCACACCTCTGGCTTACTTCCTAATGTATCTGAAAGCTCTGTGTTTTCCATGATGACTCATCTGTAGAGAGAAACTGATATCAAAACAAACTTACCAGACAACATTGGAGATGCAATGAGCTTATGTTCTACACATTAAAGCTCACAGTGTCCAAGTCAGAATGAACTTGCCTGTGAAACAGGAGCTCCTTGAGGAAGTCCAAGCACAGAGTACGGACATTCATTGTTGTCCTGTGGTGGAAGTTGTGAAATTCCCAGTACAAACTCATAAAAACCTTCCGCTGGCTCATATGCATATTCTAAGCTGCATGAACAACAAAATTTCATTTCTCAGTATCTGGTCTTTGATAAAAATTAAGGAATCATCTCCTTCCAAAGAAAAACCTACAAGACAACATCTAAAAGCCTAAAGGCACCTGACCACCTATTTCTCACTGCTGGTACCCATCATCATGAGAATAATCAGTGCTTGACAAGGCATGACCATTGCAACAAACCAATGTGAAGTGAGCCTTTAAAATGAAGTGCACATCGTTAATAAGCATACTGGAGGCCATGGACTGCATCATCCAATGCAGAAACATCATAATGTGGTGCAGTCACTGATGTCAAAAACACACAACATCAAGCAAATCTTGAAAGCAATAAACAGCTCAATTTTGGACTGTAGCGCACCAATTTCGAGGGATGTTCCGCAATGACATTGCTCCTTTTGCAGCACACTCTGCAACCTCTCTGCATACAGTTTCCAAGAATGAGTCATGTGCACCAATATAATTCTGAATGCTGCAATGAGGTGTCCAGACAGGAGAAGGCTCCTCTCCCCTTCTCCTCCTTGCTCTGTCTATGTTGCAATACTCAAACCCTTGCAAGTTGTGTCAGCAAGACAAACAGCATACCGGCAGAGAACGTGCAGGACCGCAGGGAGGGCAACAGAGGCATCAATCTCTGACACCAGTGCAAGTTCTGCTACTGGAAGCCAATCGTCCAAAACTGCAGAGCTTTTGTTATCATTTTGCCGAACACATATCACAAATTCACGCACCTCACCCTCTTTTGAATGCTCAGCAAAAAGGTGACTGTAGCTCTGTTCTGATCTCCTCAAAAGTACTCCTGCATCCCAGGCTAGAACCCCACCCACAGGTTCACACTTTTGCCATCTCAATTTATTCCTAAAAACACTTTCAGCACATCAATTTTTTTGCTAAAGTTGCAATCCGGAGCAGTGCCTATGCAATGACAAAAAAAGGTCGCATGATTCTAAACAAAACCACCTTCCAATCTGAATTGCTGCAACTCTGCATGCATGTCAAAGGTTTTGGCATCTAAACACAAGTATGTTGCATGATGCTAAACAAAACCATCTTCCAATGTGAATTGCAGCAAACTTTTCATGCATGTCAAAGTTTTTAGCATCCAAACACATGAATGTGTGACAAAACCTAAATACCATTTCATGTGTTGTCAATGACAATTCCTTACACACTTTCTGATTGCAGGGGAAACCACTAATGCATTGGAATGTGGCAGAGGCACAAGGAGATGTGAAAATGGTGATTCTTCTCAACTTCTTAAAATTTTGAAATTGCAGTGATTGTAAGAAAGAGCAATCTTGGAAAACTTGACCCAGGAAATGAAAAGCCACACACTTGTCTTTAGGTTTGGGTTTTCCAACTCTAACAATAGACACAAAATGGGGGGGGGTCAAGCATTGTGTCAAAGGTTTTGGCATCCAAACACATGAATGTGGGACATACTCAAAACATTGTTTCATGTGTCATCATCACTCACAATTCCTTATACACTTTCTTGCAGCAGAAACCACACATGCATTGGAATGTGGCAAAAGCACAAGGAGATAGATGAGATAAAAGCAATTCTTCTCTACTTCTAGAAGTTTTGACATGACAGCAATTGTAAGAAAGAGTGGTCTTGAAAACTCGACTCGGGAAATGAAAAGCCAACTCCAAATTCACAAGCAAACAAGCAGGCGATGCAAGAAGCTTCGGGAAAAGGATTTTTCTGCTTACAAGGTTTAGCAGCAATCTTGGTACCGAATCCGCTTCCCGACGATGTCTGACTCCGCTTGTTACTACTACTACTACTATTCTTCTTCTTTCCCCCCACCGAAGCGCAGCGTATTACAAGCTCATAATGTGGCAGTCTTCTGGAGCTGCACACTGGCAGCCTTAAGCTTACAAAACAAGGACATAACCTTGCTCCAAATGTGCAAGCTCCAGCAGCCATTAGCAGACTGTCCATTGATGCAAAACCAATACCCAGAAAAAGTATTGAATTTGCTCGCCACCCTTCTTCAACCCTCCCCTTGCTTCCTTGCTACGAGGTACTTCAGTTTCTTCACTAGAAAACAATTAGGGTTTTCAGTATGAATTAGGGTTTCCCCTCAGACCATAGCCTGTACCAAGCAGCTCATAATTTCTACTTTCCTCTCAGAGCTGTAGCCAAATTTTGCTAAATCCTCTTGTGGATGATCGCCTAAATCCACCTACCTCACAAAATTGCCAAAAAAAAAAACATCTCTGGTACCAAGTATCCTAGTGACCAAAAACTTAGTACCTAAAATAAAAGAGGTTTTAATTATTTTCAAAATCCTAGTATGCAGATTTTTTAATAAAAAATTCTGATGTAGGAGAAGACAATAAGCTTCCTACCATTTAATGCTTTTTTTATGGCGAATTTTCTCCCAGTGAAGACACCCAAAAAAATCAAAATCAAAACTGGAATGTTTTATTGCAAATGTTTGGTTTTTGTTTTTTTTTTTTTAACTCGCAAAAAAAAAGAAATTTTTTGGTTATTGAAGAAATGTCGCCACTTTTCACGCCGCTCTTAGAAGTCTGTGTTGTCTGTCTCTTGACTACTGTTTGGCGAAAACTTTGAATAATTTTTTAAATATTTTGTTATCAATAATTGTTCAATCTACCATGGGATGCTCACAACCTAATCTTACTCCAGAAAATTGAAAGCAAAACCCATCCTAAAATAGATTTAGCCACAAACAGGGAATTTACAACAAAATATATTTTTTAATTTTTTGAGGTCTGCATTATTGTGGAAAATTTTCGCCACAAAAAAAAATGCTGCTTTCAATCAAATTTTAGGTTTAAAAAACAATTAAAATCAAATCTTTGTTGCCTCTTTTTTTTTCACCTTGTGAATTTTTAGTGTAATAATACAATAAGTTGGAATTTTAGGGTAGCCAAACTACCATACTATCATCACCCATACTATCCAAAAGGGCCCAAACAAACCCAGAAAATATGGGGGATGTGGGTGGAAGGGAGTAGAGGAGAGGAAAACAAAGATATACTCCACTTTAAATATATACTCACCACCACATGCTTTGGATGAATGTCTATCAACCATAAGATGTGGCCCCCAAATGGCATGAATGGGCTTCAATTTACCACCTACAAATCAATATGTATACTATGTACATGTGAAACAAAACATTTGCATTTCAATTGATGTTCATGTTTGTTTGTCCAACTTCACATTGATATGCATGTTTTACATGAGCATTTCCATTGATGTATCAAGTTTTCTTTTGGATAGTTTTGTTTTCCCATATCGGGAGGCCTATGAAGATGCACATTAAGAACCATTGAGGCTTTGTGAGTAGATCACAAACAAATTCATTTTACATTTCATATTACTTAATCGTGTCACATGGTTACCTCATCTCTCATGATTTTTTTGAACTTGCTAAAATAGTTCAAAAATGGATATAGTCATTGTACAATGTTTCCTTGTTGCCTTCTATGGATATGTGATTTTAACTTGAGCAACAAATTCTTAAAATTTCAAATTTCTTTTGAATATATCAAGAATAGTTCCCTTTCCTTTTTATATTGTTTCATATCAATGCATTGAGGGCCCTATATGGGCTCAATCCAACTTTGCTATCTCATCACCCCTTGTTTGATTTGGTCGGAGTTTTTACCAAAGATTTTTGAATGTGTAAAGTTTGAATCCAATAGTTGGATTTGTAATCCCATTCATAAATGAATTGATTCAACATAATGTCTAACTAAGGTTTTGAATAGAGGTAAAAATTAAAGTGATTGTGAATATGGCTTATACTCTTAGGGGTTAAAAGTATGTTGAAATAATCTCATAGGCTTGTGCTTAGTTGTGATGACAAAAAAATGGGTCCAATGAGATTGTTTTGAAGAGTCACCTTCATGAACTAATACAATGTTGCATGGATGTAGAACATGTGGCCCATGGGAAGAACATGCATAGTGTAAGGAGCTTTTAACCAAAAATTTGGAGTTTTAAACACATGTTAAACTAAATTTAATGAGGGATGCACAAACCTTAGCATTTCTATATACATTTTCAACATGGCACCCTCCTTCCTTGTATTAACAAACAAGGTTATGACACATTATTTGTGTTCATTGTTGTCACTGAAACAATTATTTGCTTAAAACATGGGAGCCAACCTTTTTTTATATTGGAATTTTTTTTGTCAAAAATCATACTTCAAAAAATCAAAGATGAAATGATTTTGGAGGTTTCAATTGTCTATAGTGAAGGAAAATAAAATTAAAAAATCATATCTCTTCACTTGGTTTTCATTATGTAACTGAAAATATGGAAGGATTATTAAAAATTTGTACTTCATATGTGATTTATAATCAAATTTGGCTAAATCTTCTTAGGGATGAATCATCACTTTTTTTATAGCTTTTTATAAATGATTGTCATTTTTATAAAAAAAACATTGATGGGAACCCTTTCGATACACAATCTTTAAGCATTTGCACCAATACATATTTCTCCATTATTGTCAAAAAGTTTTCCAACCTTCATCAAGTTCACATTATTTTGCATATAAGGCCAAACATTAAAGTTCAGCTTCTTGTTCACACATGTCATTTTCCTTTACCACATTACCATTACACTTTGAATGTGGCTTGACCTTCACGATTGGTCAATTTCATATTTAACTGCATGTGTAATGTGTTTTAGAATCATTCACCTTTTAAAATGCACTTATATTGGGCACATTTGGACGCATGATATCACATGAACAATTTTTGTTTCCATAAACAAACAAGTTAAAATTTCTATTCATTTGATCAATATAATGTTCATTCTCTTACCATTGTCTTTCAATGATTTCTTCATTAAGTTAACACCATCTTTTCAATGAACAAAACTTGAACATTGATAAATATCATGTTATCAAACCTTATAAGGCCTTTTTTTCACCACCATGAGTGTAATGGCAATTCAATCCAATGAGAAAGTTTAGTGAAATCATCACCTTGCATATTTGGGTTGAATTTGTTTTTGGAGGTGGGCCAAAAAGGTCATCCTCCTTTTGAATATTCATTAATCATTGCATTTTTTTAGAAATTGATTTTGAAAAAAACTAAAATTTATCAATTATTAAAATGACATTAAAGTTATTAGTAAAGTAAGGTGGACACATGATCAAAGCCCTGGGTTTGGACAAAATTGATGGCGTTAGAAAAATTGTGCCAAATGAAAATATTGCAAGATGAAATTAATTTTTCCTCTTAAACCCATGATGAAACATCATGTATCTTGTTTCACACATATGAGTGAGTTCGTGTGTGAGCTTTTTTTGTGTGTGTATGCTTTGCACAAGTTCTAGTGAAACTTTTTCCTTTTTTTGTTCAAGTTGCAAAAGGTTTGTTTTGTGTGTGAATCCATTGGTTGACCTATGCCCTTTTCCAACTCATCAGCATTGAACATGAAAGATGAGTTGGCAACAACAATTATAACTAAAAAAACATATTGTCTTTGTCTAACCATGTCTACAAACATCTCGTGTATCATCTTGTTATCATTTGAGGATAAGGAACCAAAACTATCTATGTAAAGCTAGACCCATGGCTTAAAGATGAAGTCGTGATTTCCAAGTGAAAAAACCCCTCCACAAGTGAAAAATGAAAAAAATGAAAATGAAAATGGAAGGTGATCCCACTTATATAGGTCCCCCACCAATAAGACAAAATTAGACCCATGGCTTAAAGATGAAGCCGTGATTTCCAAGTGAAAAAACCCCTCCACAAGTGAAAAATGAAAAAAATGAAAATGAAAATGGAAGGTGATCCCACTTATATAGGTCCCCCACCAATAAGACAAAATTTATGGGTTTAAAGCAAAGGTTATGGACTACCTTTTTTCACAAGGTTGAAAATTAAAATTTTGGATTCATGTGTTTATTATTTTGGTTTAAAAGTGAAGATGGGGATTATGATTTGGACTAAGATTTTGGTAACCCCAATATACACCTAAGTAGGCCATATGTAACACCCTAAGCAACCCTTCATTATAATAACATTGTAAATAATAACTAAATATGCCTTAACTTTAGGAAAAACCAATACTTTGTTTCTATTTTTAAATATTTCAATTGACAAAATGAAATATTTATTATTATTTATGACTCATGCCTTTATATATTCTTTAGTAAGTATCCCCCTAGGTAGCTCTTAAATAACCCCTATGTAACCCCATAAGTAGCCCCCTAAATGTCCCCTAATTTAGGAAGTCCCTAGGTAGGCCCTAAATAACACCCTAGGTAGTTTCAAAATAACCCCAAAATAGCTTAGATAACCCTAGTATAGCCCATTAAATAGTCCCTAAATAACTTGTAACTTAGGAAATCCTATTTAATCCTTAGGAAGCCTTTAACTTTGGAAGTCCTTAGGTAGCCTCTAGGTAGCCCTATATTTCATCTTGTTGTATTTTGTTTTGATTCATTGTTTGTGTTGATGTGTTATATGCACAATTGTGTTTTGTTGTCTCTTGTTGTGTTTTGCACTTGTGTGTTACCTATGTTGATGTATTTTACACTTATGTTGTTGTGTTGTTGGTGTTTATGCATTTGTGTTGTGTGCATGCACTATGCCTTAATAGGACCATGAGATGCAAATCATCAGAGTCAATAGCAAGGTCCATAACCAAGTTGAAACTCCCATTGTTGTAGTATTTTTCGAATAGTAGAAACACATTGAATGTAAAACCCTTGTTGTTAATGTGTGACTTAATGTTGTTGCCTTTTGATGGTGATGGTCCATTAAACTGAGCAAGGTCAATTCATCCAAGGCCACATTTTCTTGCATTTAATGTCATTTCACCCATGTCATTTTTTCAATTGTTTTTTCTTAATGGGCCTTTTCACATTTCTTTTTTTCCCAAGTTACCTTTTCATGTAACTATTATTGGCTTGCATTTTAATGTAACCCCTTTGTTTCCACCATATACCCAACTTAGTTCAAACGTTAACTTTGGTGTTGATTTGTTTGATTTGCTTGATACCAAATAAGATCATGATTTGGTGCCTTGTCCTTGATTGTAAAACAAAAGAAGTTGTATGATTACACATGTAAATTTTAGCTTGAATGGGTTACAAAGCTCCCATGGTGTTGAGAGGGTTTGATGCACCCTTAAACTTTTTAAAAGACCCAAAAGTGGGTCCTAAAATGAAACAACAAAAAAAGAAAAAAATCAAGGTACGTTCCCTAGTTTGCGACACTTATAAGTTACGAGGGCATGTTGAAGCTCCAAAATGGGATTAAGGCAAATTCACAAGCAAAAGTTCAAGATGAAATCAACATACACAACTAAGAATAGAAGGAAGTTAGTGCAAGTCAACCACAAATGATGCAACAAATTTAATATGGACAACCTTAAGCACAAGCTTTTACACGACCTACAACCTTTGAGAAGAATCATCACTCCCTTCCTCTATAGTATATTTTATGTCTCTTCATGGGGGCTACATCCAAATGGTTTTTTTTCTTGGGATTCTCAAGTGGGAGTACCAAAATTGGGACTCTTGTTGTCCTGAAAATTTGGACGTTCATATTTTCTTGAAATAAAGCTTGTTTATAACATATGAGGGTAGTATCTTATAGCCCTTAAAAATATTTTTCCAATGGTGTATTGATGCCCCAATTGAAGATCATTTGACCCTTATTCTAAAGGGATTTGTGATCGGGAATCAAATTCTCAATTTGATTCCTAACCTTTATTTTGATCATAACTCATGCATTTTAGGTTTTAAACAATGCAATGGCACTTTAAGCATCTACACTTCAAGACCTTTTCATGGTATCCTAGAAGCCCAATTTGGTGTTTGTTTACTTTTTCAACCAAGGTTTTGATTATTTAGGACTCCCACATGAGTGCAACTCCCAAAGTGGGAGTGCACTTGGGAGTCATTGGCTCAATCTCTTACATTGTCCCCCAGTTGTGAAAGTGTGTTTCACTCTCGAACACACTTTCTTGGCCTCATGTGCCCCTGCATTCCACATTTAATCATGAACCCGATGTTAAGGTTGTGACATGGTCCTTGCCATTAATACAATTTTTCATAATGTTAGATGCAAGGTATGTAACATGATTGATATGAAGCCTTTGCCTACTTGCTCCCATGTTGGATACATTGATGAAACATGAGGGTAAAAGGAATGGAAACAAAATTCCTTAGAGATGAAAACCAAGAAAAGAGACTAATGTGTAATAAAAGTTATAAACACAAAAAATCCAAGCTTTGTTTTCTGCTCGAGCTTTTTTTACTGTCTTGCAACAAATTGACAATAATAACCACTTGGAAATGGAGAAAAAAAAAAGTTTAGTTTGCCACATTGTTCCAAGTTTTGGAAGGAAGTTTGTTTTATGGTGGAGTATATATGATAATAAAAAGGTTAAATACTCTTTCACCAATGTGCTTAAAAACCCCAAAATGCATAGGTCAAACAATTGAAGGTGTATAATGGTTAATTTTATGTTTGCTTATGTGACTAATGCAATATTGGTCAATGTTTTTGTTGTTAACTATGTGACCCTTACACGTGACAAGGTGAACACTATGGATAATGATAATTGGATTTCCATACATGCATATGTGATGTAAAATTGGGCAAAAGTTCCCATGTTAATTTTTGTTCAAAGGGTTGTTGTGGAACATGGGTTGATAATTTGATTGTCGTGATCATGGAAACCTTACAAAAGGGAGGAGGCTTGAGTTATACTTTTATAGTTAAAAATCTCTTTTGTTTTGGGTTAATAGGGTAAGTACATTCCAAGGCACCAAACTTGTTGTCAATAAGCAAATTAATACAAATTATGTACCCTTTTCCATTGGGGTCCATTGGATGGCTCACAGATGCAATATGGTACCTTGTTTTCCTTGGGAATAGTTAGTAGCAGAGAGGATTTACTATAAAGTTGTCATGCTTATTTTGTTCACAACCCAAATAATCACCTTGAGTTCATTAGGTTTATTGATATGATCGAAACAAAAGTGCTTAAAATTTTTAAAAACGTGAAAACTCATTGGATATCCTTGTTGGATCTTTTATAGATAATTCTTTCAAAATATAGGCCAATTTTAGCCAAGATATTTTTAAATAATTCAAGCAACCAAGTTGCTAAGGTTCCTTGTTTCAATTTAATTTGATTTTACTAATTAATTTTGATGATCTTGTTGATATTGTTGATAAATTTGGTTTAATCTCATTTATCTTGCTAATCTTGCTTGTTCATTAATTTGATTTGATCTTGCTTGCTTGTTAATTTCATATTATGAATGTGTTGCATCATCCTTTTGTTGGAGAATATTGATTCTCTTATGCAATTTGCACAACAATATTATGGTTTCATGTGTGATTTAGGGTTATAATAAAAATTTACAAGGGGCAAATTTATACCTTTATAATGATGGTAGGTTTTCATTTTCTAATGATGAGTTGTAAGCATTTAAAAGTCTGTTGGATTGCACCCATAACACATGCACACAAAGTGGGTGGTAGACTTAAATGATTATAATGGACAATTTACCTTTATTGTGAACAATGAAACGCTTCAGGCTATGCACAATGACCCAATTTCAAAAGTGCAAACAATTGTGATTCCAATTTTTTTCCAAATTTTAATTTTCAAGGTGAAGTTAAAATGTTCAAGTAAGTTGCTAACTATTTGAATGTACATAATGTTGATGTGTTGTGAGTTTTGAAGTTTTAAACACATGTTTTTTTTGTTTTTTTTTTTAATTTTTGTTTTGTAGGTCCATAGGTATAGTTACCCAATTGATCAATGAGTTCGACAATTGGTTCCCTCAATGTGCCTCCCTTGATGCCATGGGCATTGTATATCCACAATATTGGCTACAACTTGAGTGTGATGCTAGCTTGCCAAACATTAAAAATGTTGAAGGCGTGGTACTATGAACCAAAGATGTTAAAGTTTGGTGAGTCAAATTATGTAATTCCACCTTTGCTTGATTGTGGCAATTGGATGTTAACCAAGGAATGCTCAAGTTGTGTATGAAAAGTAATTCCAAAATAATCTTGAACCACCATTTGGTCTCAATCCATTGACTCACATTTGGAGGACCATTCATCCATTTAGAATTCTAACACATTCCTTCCTTGAGTATCTTAAACATGCAAAGATGACCATAATTCATGTTTTGGGGAGCGTAAAGAATGAACAATCTTTTTCATATCTAGCATTTCTAAAGAACAAACTACATGCTACCTTTGGTGGTTACAATCATAAGTTCTTCACTTTAAACATTCTTCCATACATTGTTATATTTGTTGCTTGGATTGGAATGTTGCCACATTTTATGCTTGGATTGGAACAACAGATGTGTGTGAGATTACTCATTTATCTTTCGTGAAGTTTCTCTCTTTCAAGAAAGTTACTCAGGTAAGCTTCTGCTCTTCATCAATAGGTAGTAACAATAGAGGTGTAAGTCACATGATGTGCATGCCATGACATTTACATTAACTTTCACTTACTTCTAGACATTAGGTGTTTCAGACCTAATTGAAGGCGTAGGTAGTCCTTGCCTAAGAGCATCTCCATCGGTGCTCAGGATGTGATCCTGCATTTGGATGAAGAAAAGGAAAACATGCTGGGGTTTGGCTCAGCATAATTGCACACTGTGCTGTGGCTGGTTAATGAAGCCTTTCTGAAAAGCTTCTGTGATTTACCATGTTTCCGTGGTTGTTCCCCCTGGGTTGAAGAGGTTTTTGGTTCACTTAGTTCCCAATGGTCGTAATCCATTGGGAACATCCATGGGGAACGAAATGAACCAAAAAAACCTCCAAATAAGCCTATAAACATAATTTTCCCACTACCTTGATGTCAGTTGGTGGACTGCTGGGGGATGGTAGAGAAATGTAATAATATTGTTAATAATGCCAGAGACCTTGGGATGAAACTTCACAAGGTCTGACATTTGTCACATAGTGTTTTTTTAACCTTAAAAACAAGTGTTGCAACGCTGGGTGCAACACCACCAGCATAGGTATTGCAAATAGCTTGATCACAAAAATTCTAAGGAATGAGAACAAAACAATCAATGTCATCTCCCATCTTCTACAACAAATAGAAAATCTTTACATTTTAAAGTGCCCTCAACATAGAAATGTCTATCACAATGAGAGTGCATGGAAACAAAAGCTTTTGACAACAACACCCTCACAATCCCTTCCCCCAGCCCAAAAGGACAAAAAAAGCTCTCCAAAGAATAAACAATTATGAGAGGGGGGTACTTATTTTACTTACTTAAAAACCCACATTTTGGAAGACTACTTAATATAGAAAACAAATTTATTGCAATGTCATGTGAGAATTTCAACAAACATTAGTGCACTATTGCATGTGGCAAATGAGACTGCAATCAAACATTAGTGCACAATTACATGTGTAGCTCTTTCCTTGCATGCAAGAAATCAAACCCTAGGACATTCCAATCTGAGCATCCCATGCAAAACATAGGCTTGGAGTGGGCTCCAGAGGTTTGGGGAATGTCTCGATTTGGCTTGAACAATTAAAAACATCTGGGGATAGGATGGCAACATGTACAATAGGCTAACACTGTGGAACAACAAGATTACAATTGTGATGTTGAAAAAGACTTTAGGATGTGTCATAGGAATGGCACGCATGCTAGGATGGACACCACTATATATATATATATATATATATTAGTTTGAACCCCGTGCCTAATGCACAAGTGTGTTATTTCAACAATGTTTGGTTCATGTTTTAGTTTTTTTTGAAAACTTTTATGTTTTTTATTTTTTATTTTTATGTGTTTTCTGTTTTTATTATTATTTTGTATAATAAAAATAAAGTGTTTCTTTTTCACTTTTGTATTTTTGTTTATTTGGACGCAAGTTTGAAGTTTGGAGAAAGAAGACACACCTCATTCTTTTTCAAGTAGGGTTTTTCTTCATTATTATAAGTTTTATTTTTTCTTATTTTCTACTCTTTATTTGGTTTCTTCTTTTTTGTATTTTTTTTTCCTTTTAAAGTTATTTTACTGTATTTCCCTTTCCTTGTTTCATTTGTTTCCATTCCTTTTTTATAGTTTTTTGTGTTTTTACTTTTTTTTTTGTTTATGTTTGTTTCGTGTTTTAATTTTTTCTATTCTTATTTTGTCTATCTTCATTTTATTTTTATGCGTTTTTTTTTCTATTTTCTTTTTTAAAAAAATTCTAGTTTTTCTAATATGTTTTATAATAAAAATAATTTTAAAAAACTTTTGTATTTTTGTTTGATTAGATGCAGGTTTGAAGTTTGGAAAAAGAAGACAAAACTTTTTTTTTTT
>Ga0209208_10003613_pt1 | contig 22109 bp, 19 predicted proteins | sample S1TSphfallax_3_FD_187694 | JGI IMG/M metagenome (GOLD analysis project Ga0209208, IMG submission 187694) | Host-associated microbial communities from peat moss isolated from Minnesota, USA - S1T2_Fd - Sphagnum fallax MG (SPAdes) (version 2) | ecosystem: Host-associated > Plants > Peat moss >...
GGCTGACTTGGGTCTGCATGCCCGGCAGGTGCTGGAGAGCGGCGTGGCGCGAGCGGTCGAATATGACATGCGTGGCCCGGACGACATGCTGTTCGGTATCGGCGCGGGCTGCGAAGGCGCGATGCGCGTGCTGTTGGAACCCGCAGGCCCAGGAACGCCCGCCACGATCGCGTTGACCGCCGCGGCCGGCGCGACCCGTCGGGGAGAGGCCTCATCCCTCATCGTCATACACGACGCAACCACGCTGCCTTTGGGAACCTATGCAAGCGGCGCGGCGCTGCCAGAGGTACTGGTCGCTGCCGCACGACAGGGCCTCGCCGACGGGCGCTCGCGCGACGTCAGATTCGAGATGGGTGGCGGGTCGGGCCGCGCGTTCGTCCAGTTCCTGGCTCCGCCGCCGCATCTTCTCGTTTGCGGCGCGGGGCCGGATGCCAAGCCCGTGGTCGCGGCCGCGCTCGCCTTGGCTTGGCGCGTGTCCGTGGTCGACCATCGACCGGCCTATGCTCTGGCCGAACGTTTTCCGGGAGCCCTGGTGCGGTGTGCCGATGCGCGGGATGTTGGCGCCGACATCGGCCGCTGTCACGCCGTCGTGGTCATGAGTCATCACTTCGCCTCCGACGTCGCGTATCTGCGCGCACTCGCGCACCCCGGCTCCCCGGAGTTCATAGGCCTGCTCGGGCCGCGGGCGCGGCGCCAGCGCATTCTCGATGAATTGACGGACGTGGAACCCTCGTTCACAGCGCGGATTCGCGGGCCGGTGGGTATGGATATCGGCGCGGTCACACCCGAGGGCATCGCGCTCGCCATCATCAGCCAACTACACGCATGGCTCGCGGGACGCATCGGAGAAGCGTAGAATCCGCCCCCCTGGGTTGGTTGGGAAACGCAAATACAACACTTAACGCGCTGCAAACGCTGCGCGATTTAACCACTTGTCTTGTTTTGGCGGCAAACGGGGGAAACACACATGAAAAACTATTGGCGAGTCTTGGGCGCCGTCGGCGCCGCATTAGTGCTCGCCGCGTGCGGCGACAGCTCGCAAACCGCACCGGCCGGCTCCTCGACCGCTCCGGGCACCTTGGCGATCGATCCGCCGTTCCGCATCGCGTCGCTCGACGCCGCGACTTTCGCCGCGGAGTTGGCGGCGAGTACCACCGGTGCCGAACTCCTGGCCGTCGCGGGCACGCCCACTTGCGGTGTGGACTTCTACTACCTCAAGTTTTGGACCGTGGGCGCGCTGGCCACCGAAACCACCGAGTCATCGGGCGCCTTGATGGTGCCCACCGGCGGTAGCGGTTGCTCCGGGCCCCGGCCCATCGTCTTGTATGCCCATGGAACGAATGCCAATCAGGCGCTCAACATTGCGGACATCACCAATCCGAGCAACACGGAAGGCGCGCTGATTGCCGCGATGTTTGCCGCGCAGGGTTATATCGTCGTCGCGCCCAACTATGCGGGGTACGACATTTCGACCTTGGGCTACCATCCGTTTCTCAATGCCGCGCAGCAGTCCGGCGAGATGATGGACATTCTCAAGGCGGGGCGTACCGCTCTGCCGCAGACGCTGGCTGCGGCCACCAGCGACAACGGCCAGTTGTTCGTCACCGGCTACTCGGAGGGCGGCCACGTGGCCATGGCGACGCTGCGCGCTTTGCAGGCGGCGGGCGCGACCGTGACCGCCGCCGCGCCAATGTCCGGTCCGTATGCGCTCGAAGCGTTCGGCGATGCGCTGTTCTTCGGCAGCGTCGATTTGGGTTCCACGGAATTCGCGCCGCTGCTGACCACCAGCTACCAACACGCATACGGCAACATCTACACCGCGACGACGGACATTTATTCGCCGACCTACGCCACCGGCATCGCCACCCTGCTGCCGAGCAAGACGCCGATCGACACGCTGTTCACGGAAGGGTTGCTGCCGGAAACCGCGCTGTTCGACAGCACCACGCCGGTGGTGCCGGGACAGGCCGCACTCACGGCGGCGTTGGCCGTGCCGGACAACCCCGCCAATCCCGACACGCCATTGTTCCAGTTGGGATTCGGCAATCCTTATCTGATCGTCAACGACTATCGCGTGTCCTACGCCGCCGACGCGGCCGCCGATCCGGACGGGGCCGTGCCGACGGCCACCGCCGGTGTGCCGCTGGCCGCCACCGCACCCACCCAAACCCTGCGTAACGCCTTGTACGTCAACGACCTGCGCAACGGCCACTGGGCACCGACCGCGCCCACTCTGCTGTGCGGTGGCGATCAGGACCCCACGGTATTCTTCAGTGTGAATACCGAAACCATGGCGGCGTTCTGGCCCGCTCAAGTCGCCGCGGGCCTCATCACCGTACTCGATGTGAACGCCGCACCCTCCGGGCCGTTCGCCAAGATCCAGACCGGGTTCATCGCATCGCAGGCGGCGCTGCTCGCCTACTATCAAAGCGCGGACGGCGGTGGCTTGTCGCTGGCGGCCGCACAAGCCGAGGTGACCGAGAACTACCACACCAACGTCGCGCCTTTTTGCTCGCTCGCCGCGCGCTCGTTCTTTGGCAATTTTGCAGGGGTGCAGCAGTGATGAAAATCGACACCAGACTATTGATTGGCGCCGCCACCTTGCTGTGCGCGTTGCCGGCTGCCGCCGACGACCAGGTCTATGACAACAGCTTCCGCCTCGGCAGCCTTGCGCTGTTCTATCACACCAGCGCGGCAGACCTCGAGGGCCCCTACGTGCCGGCCGGTGTGAATTTCAAGGCCAAGGATCTCGAGACCCTGTACGTAGGCCTGGTGCGCCGTGTGTCCTCCGCCTTCGACGTCGAGCTCGCTCTCGGCTATCCGCCGCTCAGCAAGGTCGAGGGCCGCGGCCCGGCGACCGTGGGCTCGGTGCCCTATAACGGCGAGATCGTGTCATCGGCACGGTGGCTGTCGCCGACGCTGTTCGTCGAATACAAATTTCTGCCCGAGAGTTCCAAGTTGCGCCCCTACATCGGCGTCGGCGTGAACTACACCGCGTTCTACGACCGCGATTCCACCGCCCAGGGCAATGCCGGTCTGGGCGGGCCCACCCGGCTGTCGCTCACCTCGTCCTTGGGTCCGGCGGGAACCGTCGGCCTCGGCTACAACGTGTCCGGCCACTGGCACGTGTACACGTCTTATTCGATCTCGCGGGTCGATACCAACATCACCGCGGATACCGACGGCATCGAGCGCAGCACCCGCATCAAGTTCGGACCGCAGACCTGGGTGGTATCCGGCGGGTACTCCTTTTAACGCCTTTTAACGGTGGCGGTGCCGCAGAATGCGCTAGTCTTGTCGCATGTCCACGCCACCCACCTATACGTCCGGCACGCAATCCGTTACGGCGAGCGGTGCCGATGCAACGCCCGAAGAGCGCGCGGCGGCGCTCAGCTTCCTGCAGGAGTTGGCCGCCGAGGTGTCCAAGGGCACCGTGGATCTGCCGTGTTTTCCGAACGTCGTGGTACGCATCAGCGCGGCGCTGTCTGACCCCCGGACCACCTCCGGGCATATGGTCATGATCGTCGGCACCGAACCCCGTCTCGCCGCGCGGCTGCTGCAGACGGCGAATTCGGCCGCGTTCAACGCGGGCGGCAAACCGGTGACGGATTTGCGCTCGGCCATCACCCGCATCGGTCAGCACATGGTCCAGAGCATCGCCATGTCATACGCCATGCAGGTGATGCAGCAGCAGGAGTCGCTGCGCTCGATTAGACCGCAGATGGTCGCACTCTGGGATGCGAGCATCGCGGTCGCGTCCATCTGCCAATTGGTGGCCGAGCGCACCAAGGTGCATACCGACGTGGCCTTTCTCACCGGGCTGCTGCACGGCCTGGGCAGCCTGTATATCATCGTCCGCGCCGTCGGACGCACCAACGAACTCAAGAATCAAAATGCCTGGATGGAGTTGCTCGCCGGCTGGCAGGCGGCCATCGGCAAGGCGGTGCTGGAGAGCTGGGGATTCGACGAGGAAATGTGCGAAGCCGTCGGCGACCAGCGCGACTACGAGCGCAAGTGGAAACATGACGCCACCCTCGTCGACGTGCTGATCGTGAGCTTGGTGCTCGCCGAAGCGCTGCAGCAGCCGGAGCCGCGGACGGTGGACATGACCGGCATTAACTCCTTTGCCAGCATCGGGCTCAGCGCGACCGACTGCGAGGCGACTTTGGTTCGCGCCGAGCGCCGCATCGCGGTGGTGCACTCCGCGCTGAAGTAACCAATCGATGCAACCCCTCTCCGTGCGTGTGATGCTGTCGGCGCTGCTTCTCCTGCTGACGCTCGCCGGCATCCGCGACGCCTCGGCCGACCCCCAGAAACTGCGCATCATCAGCTGGGCGGACTATGTGCCCGCCGATCTCATCGCCGCTTTCAAGAAGGAGACCGGGATCGATGTCGAGGTGACGCTCTCCAACAACGAAGAGATGATCTCGAAGCTGCGCGCCACCGGGGGTGCCGGCTACGACCTCGCGCAGCCATCACAGGACCGCATCGCCGCTGCGGAGCGCGACTTCGGCATCTACAAGCCCATCGATCTGTCGAAAGTGAAGCTCGATGAGTTCCAGCCCGCGCTGCTCGGCATCGTGAAACGCAACACCACCGTGGACGGCAAGCAATACGGGCTGCCCTATCTCTGGGGAACCGATGGGCTGGTGGTGAACACAAAGTTCGCCAAAGTGGCCGACTATACCGACCTATGCAAGCCGGAACTCAAGGGCAGGACGGCCATCCGTCTGCGCCGGCCGATTCTGATGGCCTTCGCCTTCGCCGCCGGCAAGAATCCGTTCGCGCTGTATGGGGATCCCGCTGCCTATGCCGCGCTGCTGGACCAGGTGGGTGCGACGCTGATCGCCTGCAAGCCAAACTTCAAGTTCTTCTACGACAACAAGGACCAACTCCTGAACGGCATCCGCTCGGGGGAAGTGCTGGCCGCGGCCATGTGGGATACCGGCGGCTGGACGCTCAATCGAGAAAATCCGGACATTCAATTCATCGTACCGCGCTCGGGCGCGCTCGGCTGGCTCGACACGTTCGCCCTGCCGTCGCGCGGCAGGAACGATGCCGCCGCCTACGCCTGGATCAACTTCACCATGCGGCCCGAGAATGCGGCGAAAGTCATCAAGTCGGTGGGTAACTTTTCAGCGGCGAAGGACACCGCAGCGCTGGTGGATCCGCGCCTCAAAGCACAGTTCACGGCCTCCTATCCCGACAGCGAGCTGAAGAACATTCATTGGTATCCGGCGATTCCCTCGGGTCTCGAGGAACTCGAAGGCAAGGTCTTGGATCGGATCAAGGCCGCCAATTGAGCACGGCCGATCTCGTCGCGACCGCCGTAACGAAACGCTTCGCCGATCACACCGCCGTCGACGCACTCACCTTCAGCGTCGAACGCGGCAGTTTCTTCTCGATTCTGGGACCTTCCGGCTGCGGCAAGACGACGCTGCTCAGGATGATTGCCGGTTTCCTCGCGCCCGACAGCGGCGACATCGCCATCGGCGGCAGGAGCATGCGCGACGTTGCCCCGAATCGCCGCCCGGTGAACATGGTGTTTCAACAGCTCGCGCTGTTTCCGATGATGTCCGTTGGCGACAACGTAGCCTTCGGACTCGCGCGGCGCGGTATCCCGAAGGTGGAGCGGCAGCGGCGCAGCGACGCAATGCTCGAGCGCGTTGGCCTCGCCGGTGCCGCGGCCAAGCGGGTCGACGAACTCTCCGGCGGTCAGCGCCAGCGCGTGGCCATCGCTCGCAGCCTGGTGCTTGAACCCACGCTGCTGCTGCTCGATGAACCGCTGGGGGCTCTCGACCTCAAACTGCGCGAACACATGAAAATCGAGCTGAAGCAGCTGCAGGCCGCGTTCGGCACTACGTTCGTCTACATCACGCATGATCAATCGGAAGCATTGGTGCTTTCGGATCACGTCGGCGTGATGAGTCAGGGCCGTTTCGAGCAGCAGGGCACGCCACAGGATCTGTACTATCGGCCCGCGACCCCGTTCGTCGCCGCTTTCGTCGGCGCCAACAACCGCATCGTCGGACGCGCTTCGCAGCGCAACGGCAGCCTGGTGCAACTCACCACGGCGGATGGGTGGGTCATCGATGCCCGGGCGCACGGCGCCATCGCGGTGGGCGATGCGGTGGAGGCGTTCGTCAGGCCCGAGGTCGCGAGCCTCGGCCGGCTGCCGCAGGAACTGCCCGTGGGACGACCGGTGCATTACGGCCAGGTGCAAAGCGTGCTCTTCGACGGTGCGAATTCCGCGGTGCTCATCGCCGAGGCGCGGACCCGTCGCGAGTTCCGCATCGCGCTGCCACAAACCGGACAATTCGCCGATTTGCGGACCGGCGAGACGGTGCTGTTCAGCTTCGACCCCGAGCGCGCCGTCTGCTTTCCGGCGCGTTCCGGAACGGCGGGCCATGATGGCTGAGGCGCGAGTGCAGGCCCGCTGGCAGGCGCGTTTGACCCTGGCACTACTGCTCGCACCCGCGTTGCTGTGGCTCGGTGCGCTGATCCTCCTGCCGCATGTCGACCTCGCGATACTCTCGTTTCGTGCACGGGTGGGTCCGCGCACTTACGTGCCGAGCCTCGCCCAATACCGCACCTTCTTCCTCGAACCGCTGTACTGGCACGTCTTCATGCGCACGGCGGTGATGTCGCTCATCGCCACGCTGTGCACCTTGCTGCTGGCCTTTCCGATCGCCTGGGTGATTGCCAAGCTGGCGCGCGGTCGCGCCAGTTCCCTGCTGTTCATCCTGTGCCTCATCCCTTTCTGGGTGAGCGAAACGGTGCGCACGCTGGGTTGGATGATCCTGCTGCGCGAGTCCGGCGTTCTGCCCGCGCTGCTCGTGAAGCTGGGGATCACCCGGACGCCCGTCGAACTCCTTTATCACGACGCGACCATATTGGTCGGGCTGATCTACACGTCGCTGCTGTTCATGGTGATTCCGCTGGTCTCGAGCCTGGAGAGTCTGGACAATACCTTGATCGAGGCGGCGTACGATCTCGGCGCCGGCGGCGCCGCCATCTTGCGCACCATCGTGATCCCGCACGCAGCGCCGGGCATGACCGCGGGTTGCATCATCGTATTCATGCTCACGCTCGGCAACTATTTGACGCCCACCCTGCTGGGCGGCAAGAACTCGCAATGGTTCACCGAGCAGATCTACACGGAGTTCATCACCCGCTTCAACTGGGAACAGGGGGCAGCCTTCGGGTTTCTGCTGCTCGCCCTGTCCACCGTGATGGTGGTGCTGGGATTGAAACTCGCCGGCCAGCGCTTCGGTGACGTGATGCGGCAAACGTGATTCCCTCGTTGCCCCGTCCGCGGTGGCTGCGCGCCGCCACCGCCGTCTACGTCACGGCATTCCTGACGTTCTTGTTCCTGCCGCTGGTGATCGTTGCCATCTTCGCATTCAACGACGCACCCTACCCCGCGCCACCGTGGCGCGGATTCACGCTCGATTGGTTTTTGGGGAACCCGGCGAGCGGCCGCATCGGGCTGTTCGCCGACCATGAATTGCTCGGCAGCATGGCGACCAGCTGCCTCATCGCCGCCTGGGTCACCCTGCTGTCAGTGGCCATTGGCACGAGCAACGCCTTCTTGCTCGAGCGCGCCCGCTTCGCGGGCAAACAGGCATTGTCGCTGTTGATGCTGGCACCGCTGGTCATCCCCGGCGTGATCTTGGGCATCTCGATACTCGCGTTCGCCAGCCGCGTTGCCGACGTGGCGGACGACCTATTCGGCCTGGAACTCGACTTCCTCAGGCCAGGACTGCCCTTGGTGGTGCTCGGCCAGTTTTCCTATACGGCGACCATCGCGACACTGACCATCAGCGCCCGTCTGCGGCGCTTCGACCGCACGCTCGAAGAGGCGGCGCTCAACTTGGGCGCGAGCCAATCGGCGGTGTTGCGCACCATTGTGCTGCCCTACCTGCGGCCCGCCCTGCTCGGCGCGGCCGCCATCACGTTTCTCATGTCATTCGAGGATTTCAACACGACGTTGATGTTGGTCGGCGGGGATGCACCACTCACGGTGATGATGTACGGCCGGATGCGGGAGGGTGCGACGCCGGTCTTGAACGCCGTGAGTCTGTTCCTCATGGTGGCGTCCGGCGTGGTGGCGCTGGCGTTGGCGGGCCGTTCCCGCCGCTAATCGTCAGACAGGCTGCCCGCTCCACAACAGCGGCGGCAGTGCCGCCAGCGTGTCGATCAGCGCATCGCATTCAAGCGTGCGCGCATCCTGGCCCTCGTTGTAACCGTAGGGCACACATACCACCGGGATCTTCGCCGCACGCGCCGCGCTCACGTCGTTGACCGAATCGCCCACCATCAGCACCGCCCCAGGGTCGAGCTGCAACGTGGTACAGGCATACAACAGCGGTTGCGGATCGGGCTTGCGGCGCTCGCAGGTATCGCCGCCCACGACGAGATGCACCCAGCCGGCGAGTTCCAGGCGATGCAGCAACGCCTTCGCGAACCGCTGCTGCTTGTTGGTCACCACCGCAATCGACAGACCGGCCTCATGCAGCGTGCGCAACGTCTCGGGCACGCCCGGATAGGCCACCGCGTCCGATTCATTGGATTCCTCGAGGGCGCCGTAGAATTCGAAGAACCGTTCCACCATGGCTGACTGATCGGCGGCATTCAAGGGCTTGCCGAGCGCCGCCGCCGCCCGCTCGATCAGGATCGGCGACCCGCGGCCGATCATCCGCACCACGTCGCTCACCGGCAACGGCGGCCAATGACGTTCCGCCGTCGTGCGATTCAGCGCGCGTGCAATGTCCGCGGCGGTGTCGAGCAGCGTGCCGTCGAGATCAAACAACACCCCACGCAGCGGCCGTCCTTGCCACCTTGCGGTGTCTCTCGAGCGACTCACCGCAGGCTCACGCGAGCGTGATGCTGACGGGACAATGGTCGCTGCCCATCACGTCGGCGTGAATGTCCGCCGCCTTGACGCGCTTGCGCAACCCGGCCGACACCATGACATAGTCGATTCTCCATCCGATGTTGCGTGCCCGTGAGTTGGCAAAATTGCTCCACCAACTATAGTGGCCATTTCCCTGTTTGAACAGGCGGAAGGTGTCGATGAAGCCGCTATCGACGAAATTTTGAAAACCCGACCGCTCCTCGTCGGTAAACCCCTTCTTGCCGCGATTCGGTTTCGGGTTGGCGAGATCCAGTTCGGTGTGTGCGACATTCAGGTCGCCACAGAATATGACAGGCTTGGTCTTCTCGAGCAGCTTGCAATAGGCGAGGAAGGCGGGGTCCCAGTGCTTGTGCCGCAGTTCGAGGCGGCTCAGGTCGTCCTTGGCATTCGGCGTGTAGACCGTCACCACGTAGAAGTCCTTGAATTCCGCCGTCACCATCCGACCCTCCTCCGCGCTGTCGCGTTGCAGCTCGTCGGCAAAGCTGAAGCGCTTGGCGAAATTCGGCGGGAAGCCGTTGGTGACCGCGAGCGGTTCGCTCTTGGAAAAAATCGCAGTACCGGAGTAGCCCTTCTTGACCGCCGAGTTCCAATACTCACGGTAGTCCGGCAGGTCGATTGCGATCTGGCCGCGCTCGGCCTTGGTCTCCTGCAGGCAGAGAATGTCGGGTTGGTGCGCCTCGAGGAAGGGCAGGAACAATTGCTTGCGGTGTACCGCGCGGATGCCGTTCACGTTCCAGGAATAAATCTTCATGAGCCATTGTCACGCAAATCCCAGCCACCTCCCAGCGCCTTGTAGACGGCAATCAGCGAGGTGGCCGCATCGGTGCGGCTCTGCGAGAGCAGCAACTCGGCGGAGAGCGCGGTGCGCTCTGCATCCAGGACTTCGAGAAAATCGATCAGGCCACCCTCGAAGCGGCGTCGTGCCAGATCGGCTGCCTTGACGCTCGCCGCTGCCGCCAGTTGCAAGGCGTCACGGCGCGTCTGTGAGCGGCCGTAGCTCACCAGCGCGGCCTCGGTGTCCTGCAACGCGTTCAGCACCGCGCCTTCGTAGCTCGCGAGCGCCGCATCGGTCTCGGCCCTCGAGGCGCCGATCCGGGCGCGCACGCGCCCGAGATCGAACGCCGCCCAGGTGATGCTCGGGCCAAGCGAGAAGAAGCGCGCGTCGGCCGTGCCGAACTCGCCGAAGCTCGGCGCCTCATAGCCCAATGTACCGGTCAGCGTCACCTTCGGAAACAGATCACCCATCGCCACACCGACGCGCGCGGTCGCGCCGGCGAGGCGCCGCTCGGCCACGCGGATGTCCGGCCGTCGGCGCAGCAGTTCGGCGGGCGTGCCGATCGAGTTCAACGGCGGCAGTGGCGGCGCCGGCTGCGCGGTCAGCGTACCGGCGAGCGCATTCGGCTGCCGGCCGGTAAGCATGCTCAGGCGATAGGTCGTGGTGGCGATCGCGGCCTCGAGCGACGGAATGGATGCCAGGGTGGTCTGCCACTGCGCCTCGGCGCGTGCCGTATCGAGCTGGTTGCCGCGACCCGCCTCCAACCGCACTTGGGTCAATTTCAACGTGTTGAATTCGCTGTCGGCATTACGCCGGGTCAGTGCCAGCTGATCCTGCAGGCCGCGCAGGATGAAATAATTGCGCGCCACCTCGGCGATGACGCTGACCCGCGCATCCTGCAACGTCGCCACCGCCGCGCCCACATCGGCGCGCGCCGCCTCGACATTGCGGCGCACGCGGCCGAACAGATCGAGTTCCCACAGTCCGACGAACCCGGCATCTGCGGCGTCGAATTCGCGATCGTGACGGTCGATACCAGGCAACTGCTGCGCGGAATCCAGATCCTTGGCATAGCTGCCGGCAAACGTGACCGTCGGAAACTCATCGAAGCCGGCCAGCCGCCGCGCCGCGCGCGCGGCGCGCAAATTGGCTGCAGCCATCTGCAAATCCTTGTTATGCGCCACCGCATCGTCGATGAGGCCGCTCAACAGCGAATCGCCAAAGTTCGTCCAATAACGGTTGACGGTCTCGTTCGCCGCAAAGCCGGGTTCACCGGCATTGACGAAGTTTGCGTCCACCGGCGTCACGGGCGTCCGGTAATTGGGTCCCACCGCGCATCCGGCCACCAGCACCCCGGCGACTGCCAACGCGCCCCAACTGCCGGCACCGACCTTGATCTCGGCGCGCTGCTCAAACACGCCGCGATGCCTCGATCGGGCTGAGCGCCCGCGGCTCGGCAGCCGTCATCCGCTTTGCCGACCGCCCTTCGATGGTGACGAAGAACACCGGCGTCAGGAACAGGCCGAACACCGTGACGCCCAACATGCCGGAAAACACCGCGATGCCGATGGCCTGGCGCATCTCGCTACCGGCGCCCGCGGCGATCACCAGCGGCACCACGCCCATGATGAAAGCGAACGAGGTCATCAAAATCGGCCGCAGTCGCAGCCGGCAGGCCTCGACCGCCGCCTCGAGCGGCGTCAGACCCTGCTCGACCCGTTCACGCGCGAACTCGACGATCAGAATCGCGTTCTTGCACGCGAGACCCACCAGGACGATGAACCCAATCTGGGTCAGCACGTTGTTGTCGGACCCCTTCAACCACACACCCACCATTGCGGACAATAGGCACATCGGCACGATGAGAATGACGGCCAACGGCAGCGCCCAGCTTTCGTACTGCGCTGCCAGAATCAAAAATACCAGCATCACGCAGATCGGAAACACCAGCAGCGCTGTGTCCCCCGCGCTCTTCTCCTGAAACGTGAGGTCCGTCCACTCGTAACCGAAGCCGTTCGGCAGCGTGTCCTTCAACACCCGTTCCATGGCTGCCGACGCCTGGCCCGACGACACGCCAGGCGCGCCGGCACTGTTGATGTCCGACGCCAGGTAGACGTTGTAATGCTGCACGCGATCGGGACCGGCCTCGAAACGCACGTCCGCCACCGCGCCGATGGGCACCATGTCGCCGCCCAGATTGCGCATCTTCAGGTTCGCGATGTCTTCCGGCTTGTTGCGGTACTGGGCCTCCGCCTGCGCGAACACCTGGAAGGTGCGGCCGAAGCGGTTGAAGTCGTTGATGTACACAGAACCGAGGTATGTCTGCAGCGTGTCGAACACGCTGGACAACGGCACGCCCTGGCGCTTGGCCTTGACGCGATCCACATCGGCAAACAACTGCGGCACACTGTTCTGGAAGGTCGAATAGGTCGCATAGGGATTGAGTTCTCGCGTCTGCCGAGCCTTGTTCAGGACTTCGCCGGTCACCCGGGCGAGCTCATCGTAGCCGTGCGCGCCCCGATCCTGGATGTACAGTTTGAATCCGCCGGTGTTGCCCAAACCCTGCACGGGCGGCGGCGGCACCGAGAAGATCACCGCGTCCTGGATGGCGCTGAACTTCTTGTTGAGCGCGGCGTTGATGGCGGCGGCGGACAGGTCTTTGGACTTGCGTTCCTCGAAGGATTTAAGCGGGAAGAACAGCACCGCGGTGTTGCTCAAGTTGACGAACCCCTGTACCGACAGGCCGGTGAAGCCGATGACATGGTCGACGCCCGGCGTGGCTTTTGCCATCTCGGACATGTCGGCCACGACGCGCTCGGTGCGGTCGAGCGATGCCGCATCCGGCAGCTGCACGATGCCGATGAGATACTGTTTGTCTTGGCTCGGGATGAAGCCGCCCGGTACCACCCGGAACATGCCCCAGGTGGCGAGCAGCAGCAGGCCGAAGGCAACCAGCACCGCCGCGCGCATTGCCGTAATGCGCCGCACGCCATGGCCGTAAAGTTCGGATCCGCGTTCGAAGGTGCGGTTGAACAGCTTGAAGAATCCGCCCAAGACCTTGTCGATGCCGCGCTGGAACATGTCGGGCGCCGCATTTCGCGGTTTGAGCAGCAGCGCGGCCAGCGCCGGCGACAAGGTCAGCGAATTGAAGGTCGAGATCAGCGTGCTCGCGGCGATGGTGATGCCGAATTGCCGGTAAAACTGCCCGGTCAGACCGCTGACGAAGGCCACCGGCACGAAGACGGCGCACAATACCAGACAGATGGAAATGATCGGCCGGGTGACCTCGGCCATCGCCGCATGCGCCGCGGCGTGCGGGTTCAATCCGTCCTCGATTTTCCGCTCGATGTTCTCCACCACGACGATGGCATCGTCCACGACGATGCCGGTGGCCAGAACCAGTCCGAACAGCGTCAGCGAGTTGATCGAAAAGCCGGCCAGCAGCAGCGCTGCGAGCGTACCCACGATGGCGACCGGGACCGCGACCAGGGGGATGACGCTGGCGCGCCAGCTCTGCAGAAACACGATGACCACCAGCACGACCAGCGCCACCGCCTCGAGCAGCGTGTGGATCACCGCTTCGATCGAGGCGCGCACGAACACGGTCGGATCGTAGTCGATCTCGTAGCTCATGCCCTCCGGAAAGTTCTTCGCCAGCTCCTTCATGGACGCGCGCACCGAGTCCGACAGTTTCAGCGCATTGGCGCCCGGCAGCTGGAACACCGGGATGGCCACCGCGGGGCCGCCATCCAGCATGCTGCGCAGCGCGTAGTTGCCCTGGCCGAGCTCGACCCGCGCGATGTCCCTGAGATAGGTGGTCTCGCCGTTCGCGCCGTTCTTGACGACGATGTTCTCGAATTCCTGCTCGGTCTGCAGCCGGCCCTGGGCATTCACGATGTACTGGAATTCCGTGCCCGGCAACGCCGGCTGACCGCCGATCTGGCCCGCCGCCACCTGCACGTTCTGCTCGCGCACGGCAGCGAGCACTTCCTCCACGTCCATGCTGCGCGCGGCCATCTTGGCCGGATCGAGCCATACGCGCATCGAATAATCACCGGAACCGAACACCTCGACGTCGCCCATGCCCTGCAGCCGCGCGAGCACGTCCTTGATCTGGATCACGGCATAGTTGCGCAGGTACAGCGAGTCGTAGCGCTTGTCCGCGGACTTGAGGAACACGACCATGGTCAGATCGGGGGATTTTTTCTGCGTGACCAGCCCCAGCTGGCGAACCACCTCCGGCAGGCGCGTCTCCGCCTGCGTCACCCGGTTTTGCGTCTGCACTTGGGCGATGTCGAGATCAGTGCCGAGCTTGAACGTCACCGTGATCGAGAACACACCGTCGGGCGTCGACACGGAATTCGTGTAGATCGCATTTTCCACGCCATTGATCTGCTGCTCGAGCGGCGTGATCACCGTTTCCGCGATGGTCTTCGGTGATGCGCCCGGATACTGGCCGCTCACCACCACGGTGGGCGGCACGATCTCCGGATACTCGCTGATCGGCAGCGACGGTATCGCGAGCAGGCCGGCAACGGTGATGATGATCGCGAGCACCGTCGCAAAGATCGGCCGTTCGATGAAGAAAGACGAGATGTTCATCGGCTATCCTGACCCATCACGACCTTCTGCGGGGTCACCGTGACTCCCGGATGCACGCGCTGCGCGCCGTTCACGATGATCACATCGCCCGCCTTCAGACCCTCGCGGACGATGCGCAATCCGTCGATGATACGGCCTAGCTTCACGCGGCGATACTCGACGGTGTTGCCTGACCCAAGGACGAAGACGTACTTCTGGCTTTGATCCGTGTTGACCGCCCGATCGTCGATCAAGATCGCCGTATATTCGCTGCTGCCCAAGAGCTGCACCCGGGCAAACAGTCCCGGCGTGAACAAGCCGTCCTTGTTCTGCAACACCGCTCGCGCGCGAATCGTGCCGGTTTGCGAATTCAGCTGATTGTCGACGAAATCCATGACCCCCGCGTGCGGGAAGCCTTCTTCATTGGCGAGACCGACCTGGACCGGATTGTTCGCGTCACGCGAACTCGGCCGCGCGCCGGATTGCGCCATCTTCGTGTAGCGCAGGTAACTCTGTTCGTCGGCATCGAAGTACAGGTAGATGGGATCCATGGAGACCACGGACGTGAGCAGCGTGCCACCGTTGCTGCCGCCCGTCACCAAATTGCCGCGGGTGATCTCGGCGCGGCTGACCCGGCCGTCGATCGGCGTCGTGACGCGGGTGAAACTCAGATTGAGGTTCGCCGCCTCCAGCGCCGCGAGCGATCCGGCGACGTTGGCCTCGGCCTGCGACAGCGTGCTTTTCCGCTCATCGAGTTCTTCCTCGGACACCGCACCGCTGTCCTTGAGGCGCTGTACCCGGGTCACTTCGATGCGCGCGAGCTCGAGCGCGGTCTTGAAGCGCTTGACGTCGGCCGACACACGATCCACTTCGGCCTGGTAGGGGCGCGGATCGATGACGAACAACAGGTCTCCGCGCTTTACCTGGGCGCCCTCGGTGAACGCGACCTTGTCGATATAGCCCGAGACTCGCGGACGGATCTCCACCGTTTCGACGGCTTGCAGTCGACCGGTGAACTCGTCCCAGTCCTTGACGCGTTTCTCGAGGACCTGGGCAACGGAGACTTCCGGCGCCGGCGGCGGCCCCTTGTCGGCGTCACCGCGGCCGCAGCCGGCCGCACACAATAGGAAACCCAAGGCCGCGGCGAGCAGGCCGGCATTCATTCTTCGCATCACACACGATCTCCACAGGCACGCGCCGCATCCCGGTGGCATTTCAACATATCGCGATGGGTTAGCGCACATCTGCAGAGAACGCTATTGACAATCATTCGCATTCGTTTTTAACTATCAGCCATGATCATCTGCGTTTGCAAAGCCGTTTCGGACCGCCACATACGCGCGGCGGTGATGGAGGGCGCCACGTCGCTGCGCGCACTCACGCGCGGTCTCGGCGTCGGCACGTGCTGTGGCAAGTGTCTGCCGGAGGCGAAGGCGGTGCTTTCCGCCTGCGTCGCGCAATGCAATCCTCGCGCCCTGTTCGCCGCACCCGACGCGGAATTCGCCACCTGATCCCGATTGCCGCTTCGCGTCCCGCGATCGGGCATACAATCGCTTGAACAAACAAGGGGCCACCGTGCAGGGCGACGTAAAAGTATTGGAGTATTTGAATCTGGCGTTGAAGAACGAACTGACGTCCATCAACCAATATTTTCTGCACTCGCGGATGCTCGACAACTGGGGGATGAAGCGCCTCGGTAAGATCGAGTACGAAGAATCCATCGATGAGATGAAGCACGCGGACCGGCTGGTCAAGCGCATCCTGTTCCTGCAGGGATTGCCCAACCTGCAGGACTTGGGCAAGTTGTTCATCGGCGAGGATGTCCGCGAGCTGCTCGAGTGCGATCTGCGGCGCGAGATGCTGGCGCACCCGCTGTACAAGGAAGCCATCTCGCATTGCGAGACGGTGAAGGATTACGTGACCCGGGAGCTCCTGGTGCACATACAGAAGAGCGAGGAGGAACACATCGACTTCATCGAGGAGCAGCTCGGTCTGATCGACAGGATGGGACTGCAAAACTACGTGCAGTCTGCGACCGGCGACCTGCCGGTATAGACATCGTCGATCGATTCGATTGGATCAATCGTCTGGCTATCGACGGCGCGGTTGGTACCATCGACTCATCGAAGATTCACCTGAGGAACTCCCCAATGAGCCCGTCCAACATTGCCAACATCAATATCGGTATCACCGCCGACGACCGGGCCGCCATCGCGGGCGGATTGTCGAAGCTGCTGGCCGACACCTACACGCTCTACCTGACCACGCATAATTTTCACTGGAACGTCACCGGACCGATGTTCAACACCCTGCATCAGATGTTCATGCAGCAATACACGGAACTGTGGAATGCGGTGGACCCCGTCGCCGAACGCATCCGCTCGCTCGGCCATCCGGCGCCCGGCTCGTATGCACAGTTCGGTGCGCTCGCCTCGATTCCGGATGCACCCGAGGCGCCGCCGAAGGCGCTCGAGATGGTGCGCATCCTGGTGACCGGACATGAAGCCGTCGCTCGCACGGCGCGCGAGATCTTTCCCCTGGCGGACAAGGCGGGCGACGAACCGACTGCCGATCTGTTGACCCAGCGGTTGACCGTGCACGAACAGACCGCGTGGATGCTACGTTCGCTGCTCGAGGAGTGAATCGTCGCTACTGGATGCTCCGTCGGCTGAAGCTCACGCCGTAAGCCGACGGGCGCGCCAGCAAGATCGGATCCGCCGAGGGTTCGATCCCGGGCTCGAGGTTCAACGGGCTGAACATGATCGCCTTTTGCGCCGCCATCTGGTCGGGCAGCATCTTGGTGATGCTCAATGTGCCGAGCAGCACGCGTTTGCGTTCCGCCGGCCACACCGCGGTGGCATCGTCGAGCGGATCGCCCTCTTCGGCCACCTGTGCAAACAGACGAAACTTGACCGGCGCCGCGGCGAGTCGCGCCGGCAATTCGTCCATCAGATAATCGGGCGCCGCCTGTTTGGCATCGGCGTCGCTGAGGGCCCGCTCGCCCGCGACCGGGATGATCTGGTAGCGCGCGTAATGACTAACCCCTCGTGCATTCGTGAATTTGAAGGCGTTGACGCCATAAAACGCCAGCGTTGCGAAACTTACCGGCGGCGGCCGCGGGGTCGTCACGAACTTAACCGCGGCCGGGTGAGTACCCAGGAACGTCTCGATGGGCTTGGGGGCGGGTGTCGTGGGGCCGCTCGCGCCGGCCGCCTGTAGGAATGCGAGAAACTCCTCGGGCGTCGCCACCGGAAACGCATTCGCCGAAATGCTCACGATATCGGTATAGGTGCCGTCCGGCAGCTTGAAACGAATGGCGATGCCATGTGGGCTCGCGTTCGGGTCGGCATCGGGCAGTGTCGGTACCCCGGTGGCGTCGGAGAAACGCACCACAATGGGGACCGTCTTCGCAAAGTGCGGCGCCTTGCTGAACGTTGCGGCGTCCGGGCTCGGCGTGAAGCTGCCCTCGAGCATCACACCCTTCGCGTGATTGGCCCGGAAGCCTTTGTGCTGCCCATCGGAGAGCTTGTTGAACGCATCCACCAGGGCTATGGGCAACGGCGTCGGGGCGACGGAGGCTTCGCCACCGGCCGACGCACCGCCCTCCTCGGTGGCCGCCGGCACGCCGTGCATGCTGCCAAGGCCGACGATGCACGCGACAACGACCTGGCATAACCGTGTTGCAATCATGATGCCTCCTGCGACGCGAATCCTCGGCGGAAAGCATACAATACGGTAAACCCCTGCAGGAGACTTCCCATGGCGAAAGTGTTGGTGCTTTATTATTCATCTTACGGTCACATCGAAACGATGGCGAACGCCATTGCCGCGGGCGCGCGTTCCACCGGCGCCACCGTCGACGTCAAGCGGGTGCCGGAAACGGCGCCATTGGAGATCGCCAAAGCGGCGCACTTCAAACTGGACCAGACGGCGCCGGTCGCGGCGATCGAGGATCTCGGCAATTACGATGCCATCATCGTCGGTACGCCAACGCGCTTCGGCCGCATGTCCTCACAGATGGCGAGCTTTCTCGACCAGGCCGGCGGTCTGTGGATGCGCGGCGCGCTCAACGGCAAGGTCGGCGGCGCGTTCACCTCGACCGCGTCGCAGCACGGCGGCCAGGAAGTGACGCTGTTTTCGATCATCACCAATCTGCTGCACTTCGGCATGACCATCATCGGACTGCCGTATAGTTTTCAGGGCCAGATGACGTTGGACGAGATCGTCGGCGGCAGCCCGTATGGCGCCACCACCATCGCCGGCGGCACCGGCCAGCGTCAGCCGAGCGCGATCGAGTTGCAGGGTGCGGAGCACCAAGGCATGCTGATCGCGCAGGCCGCACAAAAGCTCAGCGCCAAATAAGCGGCGCGGCCGTCGTCGCTCACGCGCGCAGCGCCTGCTCGTCGCAGCTTCGCGGCTGCCGGGGGCATGCGCCGCTGCGTGGGCAGATGACGCTGGCCGGTAGGTCGAGCGCATCGGCGATCCAGGCAATGTTCAGAACCTGCGCAGCGGCGCGGATATTTGCGGCGGCATCGGCGGGAATCCTGCCGTCGCCGCCGCCGGCACGGCACGACTCGGCCACCCGCGCCACCACGCTGTCGCCGTCGAAGCCCTGAGCCTCCAGCGCCGGCAGCAAATCAACGCCCACCGACAACACGTGCAGTTCGTCGATGGCATCGCGCGTCATCAACGAATGGCAGCAAAACAAACGCGCACGATTACCATCCTGCATGACCGAGATCTGCGACTTCGGCCGCTGCGGCAGCGCGACGCTTGACGGCGCTTCTTCCAACAGCCGAAACACCGCCCAACGCGGGCATGGATCGGAAACCAGGCTCATGTTACCCCACGGCAGGGGAATCCCGTTGCCGCGGTACACGGCGCGCAGATAGCCGGGCGGATAGGCGTCGAAGAAATGCCAATGGCGGTACGGCGACACGGCGGTCATGCGACGCATGATGAGCGCGGGCGTCACCCCGAGTTTGCGCCCGGCGGTCACGCTGTGCGCCTCACGAATCAAGAAGCGGCGGAACGGGATGCGCGGACAGAGCAACGCACCGGCAAAGAAACTGCATTCGAAATCGCGCCAGGCGTACAACACGTCCTGGGCGCCCATGCCGGCGGCCGAGTTCGAGGCGGTCTCGCCATCGCCCGAATGCATCGCGCTGTGCGGCGAGATCACCCCGTCGCCGTTGTGCAGAAGTTTATGGCCGATGAAAAAGGCCAGCTCGTACTTCAGCCGCTCTTCCTGGTGACGCAGCCGTTTATTCACCAGCACCGTGCCCGGCGCCTCGAAGCGGGAGCGAATCAGGGCTCGTGCGGCGCGGCGCGCATCGAGTTCGGAGCGGGCGTCATCGAACCAGCGCACCGCGAGCCCATGGCGTTTGCAAATGCCGAGCAGTGCCTCCAACGTCAACGGCATCTCGCGTCCGCCGCATTCCTCCGCAGCGCGTTCGATATCGGGAAAATTATTGTGGCGCGTTTCCTGCCAGACGCGGATCAGCAGCTGGGCGAACTGGCGTCCGGTGGTGCCGGTCTGCGACAATAGTTCAGGCAGCGCGTTTTGCAGCAACTCGTTGGAGAACAGGAACGCAGGCTCCAATGGCATGGCCTGAAGGCCGCCACGCTGGCGTGGCGTCGGCGCGACTTCCACCTCCGTGTTCTCGTCCAGGAACCATCGCGGGTCCTTGCCGAAAATTCCCGCCAGCATGTCGAGCATCGGCGCGGACGGCATCCGTTTGCCGGTTTCCACCATGCTGAGATACGAAACGGACGGGGCGCCCGCGGCATCGATCTGGATGCACCGCGCCGACAACTCGTCGAGCGTCAAGCCATTGCGCTTGCGCAGCGACCGCAGCTTTGCGCCGAGGAAATGCCCCTGTCTTATCAGCCCAGCCACGTCAGTCAACCACCTTGCGTATTCTGTAAATCAGTAAAATTCACATTGTCAAATTTCTGTTGTATAAATCCTCCCATTAACACTTTAGTCTGAGCGCAGGCCCAAACGCAAGGACGTTGGACAAAACCCTGGAGAATCAGCTTGAATGCCGCGACCGTGACTGACATCGCGCCCGCCAAAGATCACGCGGCCCTGATCGCCGAGAATTTCCGTGCCTACAACGAAGAGTTCGGCCGGATCACGCGGCGTGCCGCGCTGAATTTTCTGGCCGAGGACTGGCACTCGGCGCAGAGCGACGGCGTCGCCCGCATCGAGCTGTACGAGCAGCGGGTGAGCCGCTGCGTGAGCGCCGTCGCCGCCGAACTCGGTGCGCATCGCGGCGACGTCGCACTGTGGGCCGAGATCAAGCGCGCCTACGAGATGCTCGTTGCGCGGCGGCCGGACAGCGATTTTTATCGCACCTTCTTCAACTCCGTCAGCCGCGATCTGTTCGGCACCGTCGGCGTCAACACCGAACTCGAGTTCTGCGCCACCAACGTGGGGCGTGCCTCCGGGGCGGTGCCGATCCGCGTCTATCGCGTGGGCGGATCCCTGACCGGTGCCGTGCGCGAGATTCTCGCCGACCTGCCCTTCGGGGCGGCGGTCGCCGACCCGGACGGCGCCGTGCATCAGATCAGCGCCGACATCGGCCGCTACTTCCAGTCTGGACGCCATAGCGGCGCCCCCGAATCCATCGAATTGATCGAGCCGGTGTTCTACCGCGGCATGCACGCCTTCGCGGTCGGCCGCCTCATAGGGGATAGTTCGATAACGCCGCTGGTCATCGCCTTCACCAATTCCGCGAAGGGCGTGCGCGTCGATGCCGTCATGCTGTCGCGCGCCGAGGTGGGTTCGCTGTTCGGCTACGCGCGTTCGTATTTCCACGTCGATCTGCCGGTGGTGAGCGCGGCGATCACCCTGCTGCGCTCTTTCATGCCGCGCAAGTCCATCGATGAGCTGTACACCGTGCTCGGGCGCGCCAAACAGGGCAAGACCGAGCGCTATTTCGCGTTGCAGCGCCATCTCGCCAAGTCGATCGACAGCTTCGTACACGCACCGGGCGAGCGCGGCCTGGTGATGATCGTCTTCACGCTGCCGTCGCATGACCTGGTATTCAAGGTGATACGCGACCGCTTTGGCGCCCCGAAGACCAGCACGCGCGCCGACGTAATGGAACGCTATCAATTCGTGTTCCGCCACGATCGCGCCGGCCGCCTGGTCGACGCGCAGGAATTCAAGCGCCTGCGACTGCCGCGAGCCCGCTTCATGCCGGAGCTGGCGGCGGAACTCCTGAAGGACGCGAGCGAAAGCTGCCGCATCGAGGGCGACGACCTGATCGTCGAGCATTGCTACATCGAGCGGCGCCTGCGGCCGCTCAACCTGTTCCTGCGCGAGGCGGAGCCCGCCGCCGCGGAGGCGGCCATCATCGATTACGGCAACGCGCTGCGCGACCTCGCCGCGAGCAACGTCTTCCCGGGAGACTTGCTGCTCAAGAATTTCGGCGTGACCAATCACGGGCGGGTGATTTTTTACGACTACGACGAGCTGTGTCTGGTGACCGACTGCGTGTTTCGCGATCTGCCGACGCCGCGCTTCGAGGAGGAGGAGACCAGCGCCGAGCCCTGGTTCCACTGCGGGCCGCAGGACGTGTTCCCGGAACAATGGCTGCAATTTCTCGCCATACCGCCGGCGCTCAAGGAGGTGTTCCTGCAGCACCACGCGGAGGTGTTGACGGCGGCCTGGTGGCGGTTGCAATCGAAACACGCCGCACACGCCGACGGTCAGCCGTTCGTGCTGCCGGGCGTGCTGTCGGTGCCGGCGGCGTGACCTGCGAGCGGCTCACATCCGCATCAGCAGCGCCACCGGGAAGCCTGAGAACAATTCGGCGGGGGCGATCG
>Ga0209208_10003614_pt1 | contig 22107 bp, 15 predicted proteins | sample S1TSphfallax_3_FD_187694 | JGI IMG/M metagenome (GOLD analysis project Ga0209208, IMG submission 187694) | Host-associated microbial communities from peat moss isolated from Minnesota, USA - S1T2_Fd - Sphagnum fallax MG (SPAdes) (version 2) | ecosystem: Host-associated > Plants > Peat moss >...
AATGAATATTTATTTCTTTCTTTCCATAATCATTGAATTGGTTAATTACTTAATTTTTTTTTGTGAAAATATAACTCTTGAGTGAGTTTGTAGCCAATTTGAATGTTTATATTTGCTTCCACAAAAACTAAATCATTCTTGAGTGTTTTATTGGGTTTATAAGGACTCAAACTAGTTAGTTGAGTGATTTTGTAAGGATTGAAACTAATTTATTTGTTTCCACATTGATTGAATTAGTTATGTGATTAATGATTTTTTTTCTCAATTTTTGAATTAGTTTACAACTAGTTTATATTTGCTTCCATAAGGATTGCATAAATTGATTGTTTATTTTGGTATTGCAATTATTGAAATCAAATTTACATGGTTGTAATAGTTGTCCTTTTACCATGATATATTCAATTGCATTTTTGTGCCAAGTTTTCATTATGTGTACAATGTTTATTATTTTGAAGCACATGTTTATTTTGATATGTGGCCCATACCCACTTTAACTCACAACAAGGATTTGGTACTCATGTTTTTAGGACATGCATAATTTTTTGTTATAAAAATAGTTCCAAGGTTGATTGAATTAAGTCATTAGAATACTTAAAAGATTGTTTCAAATAATTACAATGGTGTATAAGGCTAATGTTTAATATAAAAAAATGGCAAATTTGAATGATTCAGCAAAATACACTATCAATGTTGTTGATAACATATTTGATGCCTGCAAGTGTAAGGTTTTGTAGGATTTCATAAGGTATCCCCTATTCGTTTTCAAAAGAAATGTTGTCCTTTTGTTTTCTATAATTTAAAAAAATTTGTGTGTGTTTTCTAACAATGTATTATTAGTTTCCATTTGTCCTTGCCATATGCTTGCTTCAAATCTTTTATGAAGTCTTATTTGGGGTGTACAACTACCTTGAAACAACGAATGTATTATGGTATGTGGAGTATGTATTCTATCATTTGGTTAACCTTGATTTTATTGAACTATGCATTCTTGGACCTTGAAACATATATCATACATGAAATATGTAATAGATTTCAAATGGATTTGTGACCCTTGGTTAAGAAAATTATATGGTTGCTCTTATCACCTAGTTGTGCAAAGGGCTTTTGTTTGTTTTTCTTGCATGAGGCTAACCTTCGTCTATGCTTGTGTAAAGTTTAAACTAATCATGTGCAACTAAATTTGGTGCATAGCTAATTTTTTCACAACTTTCAAAAATCGACACCCAAGTGTACAAATTGGATTTACTAAATTTTATGCTCTCAAACCATGGTTTGTTCATAGACTCACAACATGGAATACATGTTGTTGGTATCACATGGAGCTCAAGCTTATGGTGAATGGACTAAATGACATGCAAATTAATTTGGTTGGCATTCATGCTACATGTGTATGCAAATACCTAGAGGTATGTGTAGTCAATGTTGAAAGCACATTTAATTGTGCATGTTCTACCCATTCTCAAATATATGGCGGGATCACAAATTTGTGGACATCCATTATGTGTGGAAAATATGTAGATTCCCTATGGCACAAGAGGGAATGCTTACTTGGAGAATGCCCTACTTGTGGCATTCAAATTTTGAAAGGCTATTGTCTAAACATCTCATGAAATGGAAGAGTATAGGCATGGAAATAGTGGGTCAAACATAAGATAACAATGATAAGAAGGTCCTTAGAATGAGCTACAATAAGAATCATTTTATGGATTACATAAAGTACCTACAACCTTAGTTTAAAGCCTTTGTTTTGCACAATTACTTGGCAAGTTGGCAAATGTTCAATTCAAGTAGCAACTTGAGTAGTTGCTAATGGATTCTCTTTTGACTTGAGTAGATTTGAATGAGAATTACACCATGAAAGTTCAAAATGAGATCCAAAACATGCATTGGCACAACACCTAGATCAACATCTTGGTTGTGATCAGCAACATGTACAATTTAGCTTACAACCCAAGTTGTGAGGAAATGTTTCATCAAATAAGTGCATTACTTCATCTTAGATGATTAAAACCACGATATTTTACATGTTCACACAACATTGATACCTCCTTATGTTGTTGTAATGTTGATTGTTTCATCCTTGTAGTCACAATTTTAAGGTATGATTGCAAACCCGCTGTAAACACAATAGTTAAAAAAATTGATTGTGGTTGATGCTTGTAAATCATGAACCAATTTATGAATCCATTCATAATAAACCTCCACTCTCTAAATCTCCTCTTGCTTCATGTTATTTAGCTCCATGTATATTTGGTCATCATTTTAAATCTTTTGATGAAGTTTGTAAAATGCTTGTATAAGTTCCGAAAAGGTACAATTAGGGAATTCTAACATGTAATTATGGCACCAATTCGTATCTCTTAGTGTATAGCTAAACACATTGATGATATACCTTTCAAAAGTCTTTACATTTGCTTTTACTACATAATTGAACACTTTAACATGAACATATGCATCAACATATTTTGAAGTTAGGATACTAAGAAATTAACATGTTTGGCCTAACATAATGGCCATCTTTGTGATTAGGAATTTGTGCAGTTACAACATATGGTTTTTGATATCCTCCTATTGGATTTGTTGCATCTACATTTTTGTACCCTCCAACAACCATTGAGGTCATCAATGGTCGGTTTGTAGTCCTATTCACATGAATAGTCATTATCAGATTAGTAAACAGCATATGAGGTGTCCCAACAACTCCATTAGTTGCTGTTAGTAATGTCAAACTACAACTCAAATTCCTTCTTGCCGAGATTCCACCCAATCCACTACCCAAATTTGCTGCATATCCAATTAGTACACCCTTTCTAACAACATCCATGTTGGGTGTAACAATCGTTTCCATTCCTATGGTTGTTATATTCACATCAAGTGATTAAGTAATTCCTATTCCAACAAGTTATCACTAGGTTTCAATAATTGTCATTTTTGACACTATTGGTGAAGTTGTGTTGACTTGAGGTCGATGATGTTCCATTCTATGGTTACCCATTGGTATCGTCTATGGTGCAAAATGTGGATGTGAATACACCTTTGGTTCTTTGTTCTTAATTTGAATAAATGGACGAATCTATCAACTATGTGGTTTGAATTAGTTTCCTAACTCCATTCCTCTCAATATTTTTTGGACTATAAGAACTAGTAGTTCTTGTTATGAGGTGACTTTCCATCCATCTACTCTTAGTTCTATGAAGTGATTATACTCGGAGGTACATATGCTATTAGTGAAAGGAAAATGCAAAATGTATTTCTAGATATTGAATTACATTCATAGTTCAAACAAATAGTTTGCCCCATATGCATCATTTATGATTTGAAATTGATAGATACATTTCCAAAGTTCAAACTTTCCAAATCCTAAAATTGTATGTTAAATTGCCACCCACCTAAACCAACTTATAAGGAGCTGACATGATGTTTAACTTGACAACAAACCTCTAGACACTTAAAACATTGTCACCATCACATACGTTAACCAAGTCTAGCTTGCATAAATTCATTGGAAAACAACCTACAAGGTCCATATGCCTACCATATTTCAAACCCCGCACCTAAATCAGTAAAAAGTTGTGCCATAGAACTCGAAAGGATTTCACGGAAGTAAAAAGCTCAACTTAACAATAGACCTTTGGTCACTTCAAATGTTGTTACCCTCACATAAACTATTCAAATATAGCTTACATTAGTTCATTGGAAAGCTAATTATAAGGTGCACCAACTTGCCAAATTTCAAACTTGCGTTTAAATAAATTAAAAAATTATGTTACAAAATCCAAGAGGTTTTATGAACATTTTGTATGATTTCAAGCTCCAAATCTAACCCTACTCATTTCCATCCTTTCAAAAGTATTGTTCTGATCCAATTTATTATTATTATTTCCATCATTTATTAGGATTCATTACTCTTTTCCTCTCAAAGAAAGTTGTAGGAACAAGTTTTCAAATACGGAAATCACATTTGAAAAAAAAGAAACAAATGATCCAAATTCATGCCTTTAGAGAAAAGGAAAAGGAAGGAGGCAAGGGAAGACCCCAACTTGGTGGCCAATGGAATGTTCCAATGTTTGGTGGTCAATGGGGAAGCATTTTGCTTGGTGGCCAATGGAAGGTTCCAAGCTTGGTGGCCAATGCAAGGTTCCAAGCTTAGTGGCCAATGCAAGGTTCCAATGCTTGGTGGTCAATGGGAAAACATCTTGCTTGGTGGCCAATGGAAGGTTCCAATGTTTGGTGGCCCTTGGAAGGTTCCAAGCTTGGTGGCCATTGGAAGGAAAAAAAAAACATATTTTTCACCTCTTTTCACTTCCCCCCCAACAAATTTTACTTAAACCTTTTTTCATTGATTTTAAGGTTTTACTTCACCATGGTTTTAGACCATTACTTTACATCTTTCCTTCCTTTTCCTTGACCTATAAATTGTAATCACACATCTCAATGTACCAAATCTTCCCCACATTCATTATCAAGTTGATTTTGATTTTGATTTTCTTTCCCTTCATTGAATTCATGGTGTCACGCATGACCATGTCTTACGAGCTTCAAGCCACACAAGTGAATGAAAAACCGCCTCAAAAGTCATCCCTAGATTTGACATTGACCTAAGACCCTCCTAATGAAAATCATGAAATACGAAAGGTGCATTTTTATCTTGAAGTCGAACCCCCTAGAACTTGAAATTATCACAATTTTCCAAACTTTTGTACCTTGGTGATTTTGTTGATTTTGCTTTTGATGATGAGCCTACAAATGTCTACAAAGGTTTTTACGAAACTAAAGATAGCTCCATCTTTGCATGGTACGTAATTCCTAGTGTTGGGACACTATTGTTGGTTGTGTGGTTTGATTTGTCGACTACCTCTTAATATCAAGGTGGAATCCATGTTGCCATTGCCACCTTATCACACTATTTATTTTAATCGTTATGTTGTCTTGAATTAATCTTACATTTACAATGTTTGAATATTATTCCATCTCCATTGAACCTTCCATTAACACCCCTCAACTATTTCAAGAATTTCAATCATCCTTGCTTGCATGACTATCCATTAAATACCATAACAAGACCAATGTTTTACTAAACATTACGAGTTTTGGTGTTTGCTTTTAACCCCCATCCTTTTGAGATTTCTCATTTCTAATCACATTATTAAGGTTCTAAAACTATGATTATCAACTTTTGTTGAAGGAAATAATTAACCTTACACTTCATTCATCTAATATCGAATTTTGAAAAAAAAAAAAAAAAAAACCCTCGTGCAACCATGCACACTCATCATTATTTATTTCAACATGAAGTTATTAAAAACCCCTAATATCCTTACCACACCCTAATACCCTTGATGCAATTTTATAAAATTGAGATTACTGTGCATGGTTGTGTCTTTATGGCTCGCATTTGTTCTTGTGGTTGATCCATTAATGCTCTTGCCACATTTTGTAACTCCACATGTCTAGCAATACATGTTTTGATGTGAAAAGGCACAAAAGGACAATCCATGAGTGCATGTCCCTCCTTAGAATGCATAGACCCTTGAAAGTAATATGATTACTGCCAAATCCACAGATTCATGATCTTGTTTTCAATTGTGTACCTTGTTTGATCCAACTTTAAATTTCCTTGTTGTGAATATGACTGGGGTATTTCATCCAACACATTCACTTCTGCCTCTACATTTTTAGATGATTGTAGATAATCAATCTCCTTAACCACATCAATATTGTTATTTTCTTCCACCTCCCAATCTTCCATTTGTTCATAGTAATCTAAAGATGTAGACTAATACATGAACTTGGGTTGTATACCTCCTATAATAACCCTTCCTCAACAAATCATTGACTTTGGACTTGAAATTTCCTATAGTTGATAAGGTACTGCAAAAGTCCTTACTCCATCTTGATTTCTTTAATTTTGAATCACAAATTGCAGTTAAGAAATATACTACACCCACTCATTTGGATGAATAATCAATTGCATCTCTTTCCATGGAGATGGTGATTTATAATTATGCCTTCTCTAGAGACCCCCGTTCCATATTTCACTCCATACCACCTCTTGTGGTAGAAACAACATGTGCCTTACAGGTCTTCATTTTGTTCTCATAACTCGATTGTCCAACATCAAATTCTAATATGAAGTTTCAATGAACCCTACATATTTTTATCCATTTTCAAGATTATCTTTTGTTTGTCTTCTAGTGATTTGACAATTTGCCTTCGAGTCCAATTGTCATTGTAAACTTTGGGTCACCATCCAATTCATTTTGTTTCATAATTCTTCGTCTTTAGAGTTTGTAGATTGATGTGTAATTCTTACAATGTCAATCACTTAGACCTCTAATAGTTTTTAACACACCCTTTCAAATTTTGAATTGAAAAACAAAACCATTCATTTGAACATTCTCCTTTACAATACAATAACAAAATTTGTAGAAAACCTTTATGTTAATATTAAAAAAATAGACAAAAATTCTCCACTAGATGGTTGCCAAATGGTAGACATGAAATTTAATTCCTACAAAATTATTTCACACTATTGTAACAACAAATTTGCATTTCACATGCATACATTCATTATTGATGCTTTGATTTTTAAAACATTTATTTCTACAATTCATTAAAACACCATATTCATAATTATTTCATATAACCAAAATTTGCACTTCAGAATACATTGTAAAAAACTCTATAACAAGATTACAATTCATTTCATCATATTTTGATACTATAGAAAATTTACACAACAATATGAACATAGAAATCACTATAGAGGTATGTGTTTTTATGTATTACTAAAACTCCATTAAAATTACAACAAAATTCCATGTTTTGTGGAAATGAAATCAAAACAACCAAATAAAATATGTGGTCTATCAAAAACAAAATCTATGGTTTTTTATTACAAAGTACTTACAACTATTCTTACTTCCTCCAAACTATGTGTCTAATAATGAATTCATGTTTCCTAGCGCTTCCCTCTTTGGATAGTCCCAAGACACATCATCATGATTCAAAACTAACAAGAATTCAAAATTCAAACCAACAATGTTCCACGAGCGGTCCATGTCTTAAATGCCTTATTCATCTAAACCATGTAATAATCCTACCCCCTTAATAGGTAGCTATGTGATAGAGTCTCTAATTAATGTCTATGGGGCAAGTGGTATAACAATTTAACAATTTAATGTAATATCACTTTGATAGTTCACTCTAGTACACCTCTTTCATCACTGACTATTGAAACAATAAGCCAAAAATTAAAAACCTACCTGCTAGTACAGCAAATTGAAAAAGATGCTCTTGTGTTTCACGCCATGTGTATGGACTAGGTCATCTTTCTCATTTGTTGCCCTCATTCTCTTATTCAACCATTCTTTGTGTTCCTCTACCCTTTTCACAAAATCAACAATTGAAATCTGGTAGGTGCAAGTCTATGCTCTAGGTGTCCATTGAAATGAACATGATTTCTTCGGTATGAATGGTGTGCACTAAGGTAACATCAATGCCCTTGATACACATTCTTTTGCAAATGTGATGAATGTCTTGTATCAACATATGGACCACACAAAGGGTAGGCCATATACCCTTTCACTTAACACCCCACAAATAAACCATATGCGAGATAATCATGTATGCTCCACATACAAATGGCCCAAAGCATAAATGTTTGTGACCCTTTTGGCCGTATGACTCAACTATTGTCACTCCTTTCCACAACATTTGTAACTCTTTCACTAAAGGCTTTAGATACACATCCAAGTTTTCACTTTTCACCGATTCTTTCCTCGGTATTAGTAGTGTTAGCATAAAAAAAAACCTCTTGTTGTTAGCCAAGGTGGCAAACTATAACCAAGAAAAAATGGCCACATAGAATGGTTTATTGTTAAGTCAACATATGGGTTAACCCCATTAAGGGCCAAACCTAACCTAACATTTTGAAGGTCTACTAAAAAATCAAGCCATGTGTCATCTATATGTTTCTAGGCTTTAGATTTGCACATAGAACAAACCACCCATCATTACTCTTATTGACATTGTGCCAAAACATTAGTTCAACTAAGGATGAACATCTAAACATTCATTTCAACCATGGCAATTGACAAAGCACCTTGCAAGGGACATTATTTTACCTTTTAGTGAACCAAAACATATTACACTTAAAACAAGTTACAACATACTTTAATTCTCCTCTAAAAAACACACATCCATTGTAACAAACATGCATTGAATTATAGTTTAACCCTAATCACTAAATGACCTTCTTGGCTCAGTAGAAAGACTTTGGAAAGGTGTTATCCTTTGGAAAAAGGTCAACCTTTGGTAAGTATAAAAGTTCGTCAATAAATGTGCTATTCACCCCATGTGTAGTGCACAAATTCAAGAGTAATAGGATGGTAACAAGGCAACTAGTGGGACAACCTTCATAAAATGAGGTTTGAGCCTCTTGAAACATTTCAACCATGTTTTTTTCATAATCAACATCATCTTCTGTCTCCAAATTAGGCAACTCCATACTTAAACCATCATCCCTATCTAAATCCATGGCTTTTCCATGCCCACTAGTCCTTAACTCATTAGATCTTTAGAAGGCATGTGTCACCATCCTGCCCAATTTAATGTCTCGATCCAAGACCATTATGGACTCTATTTCAACATTAACACCTTATAGAATTGGGCCTTGTGGTTGTTATAATTAAATTTAGTTCCATTAATGGTACCCTTGTATCAAATTCATAAAAAAGGCACAAATGAATCCAACAAATAATTTTAGTTGGAAACAATCCAAGATGGTTTGCATTTAATGAAAGCAAATACTTTTGAATTTTCATTTAGTGCAACCAACAAAGCCACAAAAAAGGTGATAAAATTTCCAAGTTCTATATTCATTTAATAAAAGCAACATGTATAAATGTCTTGATACACAAGTTCAAAATGATTATGTGTAAATCTATACCACTAAAGGTTTGATAAAAGCATAATCATGGCCATTTCTCTCAACATGACCCCTAATTGTGGTCCATAATACATGCCTCCCACCTCCATAACAAAACGCACATGGGCATTTATATTTTGTTAACCCAAGTTGATTAGCATCAACTTTTTCAACCTCATGCAATTTTGACATCCATGTGTTTCCCACATGTGCAAGTTGTGGAGGTTTATTAGTTCATGAAATTCAACACATTAGTGGATATCTAATGTTTCAAATTGAGTCGCTCCCTTGAGACAAATAAATCCATTCATGGATTGTAGAAATAAAGTGACTTCATTTGAAAGGCTTGTTATCAAGTTGGTATGATAATGGCATAGTTGTTGTAACCATTCAAAAAAGAAACCATCAACTTGAACAACAATATATGTAGAGGCCATTCAAATAATGCATTCACATTCAGATTAAGTTGCAATAAGTGATACTTGAAAAACTATAATTTAAACAAGTTGATAATGTAATCTTGCAATTTTAACATCACAATCCATTTTTAATCTTCACTTTGCCCTTCAACTTTTTGTTGCAGTATTCCATTATGGTGCCAACTTTTACAATGTCCACACCTAGCCCGACCCCCACACAAAAACAAATCCTTAAATTCAATTACTCTAAAAAGTTGAAATCTACATAAACATGATTTTTGTTGTAGGTAGCAATGTCATCTACATATACGTTGGGGAATATGTTAACTAATGATCTATATGCACTTATCTAGGATTGTCATACCTTCACCTAATTGTGGTATACAATATATATTGTTAATACATGGTGTGAGTGATTATTGGGGAACAAGCAATTGTTAACCAAATGTAATCAACACAAATTAACAAAAATATATGGTTAACACATTGTTAACATGCACACAGTAAAATCATGGTTGATCAAGTGCAACCTTATAGGTAGATTATTGTTGTACAAGTGGAGGTCAAGGGATGAGGCCTATATCCTTGAAATACTAGTTGTCCAATGTATTCCTTGTTGTTATCCACTAGCTTGGTATTAGGATTAGAGGAGAGATTGCGTGGTATCAAAGCAATCACAAGCACATAGAACACACAAGTAAGTGAACAATGCTTGGAGTGAGATATTCAACTCCCCTCTAACCTTGCTCTTTATTCCCGTCCAAGTACCACAACATTGACAAACCATATGGGATAAGTATTTCTCTCCCTCCTCATTCTAACATGTTCGTGGTACTAACATATCTCAAATCTACCTATGTCTTTGATTGCTTGCAACACTTATCTACCACATTGTTTCTAATATCTACCACACCATTATCTATGTTTTTAACATCTACATCATAATCTTCAACACTCCCACTTTGCAAGTAATCTAAGACTCTCAATCCCATGCTTCTTGTAAGGTTTTGATGCCGCTCCTTTGACAATGCCTTTGTCAACACATCTGCCACCATATCTTGAATTGGGCAATACTTGAGGCCTATTTCTCCACTCTCCAACTTCTCTCGAATGAAGTGGTGTTGTATGTCAATGTGCTTTGTGCGAGAGTGGTGGGTAGGGTTCTTTGCAAGTGCAATGCATCCTTGATTGTCACACATGATGTTTGTTGCTCCATCATGCACAAGTCCCACATCCGCCATCAACTTCCTCAACCATATGGCCTCCTTGGTGCATTGACTAGTGGCCATGTATTCGGCCTCCGTGGTAGACAAGGCAATTGTAGGTTGCCTATTGCAATTCCATGAGACGGCTCCCACTCCAACAAGAACACATACCCTGTGGTGGAACGCCGTTCATTTGCATCTCCACCCCAATCAGCATCACAATATCCTCTCAAACTAACATCCTTGCCTCTAAGGCACAATTTCAAGTCCAAAGTGCCTTTCAAGTACCACATGATGCATTTCACCACCATCCAATGGGAAGGACCGGCCGTTGACATGAATTGACTCACCATGCTCATCGGGAATGCAAGATCCAGCCGTGTGCCCACCATGGCATACATCAATGATCCCACCACCGCCTTGTATGGAATGCCTTGCATCTCTTCTTGAATGCCTTGAAACTCCTCCTCTGTGAGCTTCAAGAGCTTGGAATTCACATCAAGCGGAGTGCCAATGGGCTTGCACTCCTCCATGTTGAAGCGCTTGAGCACCTCCTCAATGTACTTGCTTTGGCTCATGGTTATGGTGTGGTTCGCACGGTCTCTCTCAAACTCCACGCCAAGGCAATAGTGCAACTCTCCAAGATCACTCATCTCAAATTCATCTTCAAGCCTTGATTTCAACCACTTCAAAATGCTCACATTGCTTGCTAAGATGATCAAATCATCCACATAGATGATCACTATCAACAAGTACTCACCCGTTTGTTTGACGTACAACGAATGGTCCGCTTGGCTCCTAGAAAAATCTTCATGGGTGAAGAACATGTCAATGCATTGGTACCATGCTCTTGGTGATTGCTTGAGCCCGTACAAGGACTTCTTCAACTTACACACGAGGTGCTCTTTGCCATCTTGCACGAATCCTTGCGGTTGGTCCATGTAGATGTCCTCCTCCAATTCCCCATTCAAGAATGCGGTCTTCACATCCATTTGGTGGATCTCCAAGTCCATGGTGGCTTGTGAGGAATTATTGCACACCTTCACCATTAAGATATGCACTCACATAAAACTCGGTTGGAAGTGGAACTACTATGTAGTTGTAGTCTAACAAGTAAGTGGTTCAAAGTAAGTAATGAAATTCATGAAAAAATCTAATGCGTTGTGTCCAAATTGAAACTACAAAACATTGTGAGGGAATTGTAACTCACCATGATGGAATATTGAAGAGCCGTATGTTGATGTTCATTTCAATGTCATGTTCGATGATTTGAAACCTTCCATTCCGTACGTCATAACCACTACATACAACATCATAATCTAACATGCATTGGAGTTAGAAGCTAATATAAAAGGAGCCATGGTTTAACAAATCCCATAAGTTTTTTATTTTATGTTTTTGATCAAGAGTTAAGCCTTGGAGCTAGGAGCCACTTGCCTAGTTGAAGGAAAAAACAGATAATTCAACCCCCTCTACTTCCCACTAACGTAGCTCACTTACAAAAAGCCCGATCAAGCTGAATTTTTGGGAGGGCCTTTTACACCTTCTAAGCTAAAACTGATTCAAATTTGACATAAATCCAACGGTGGATTTAAGAGAAACAACTAATTGAACCAAAAGTCCAGAGGCTTTGCCATGGAAATCCTTCCATGAACCCCACTACAACCCCCTCTGCTTCCAACCCACGTGGCTCCCTTACAAAAAGCCCGATCAAGCTGAATTTTTGGGAGGGGCTTCTACACCTTCTAAGCTAAAACTGATTCAAATTTGACACAAATCCAATGGTGGATTTGAGAGAAACAACTAATTGAATTAAAAGTCCAGAGGCTTTGCCACAAGCGCTTGCTACACAAGTTCCTTTCATGCTTAATCCTTACACACACACTTCCCATGAGCACCTCTCCACACATAAGAACTAACTCCTTCCTCACACTTCCTCCTCCTCTTTTTTTTTTTCTTCCCATACACACACAAAAAACCTCTCCCTTGGTAAGCCTCCATCACCTTCCTTGAGCTTGTTCCCCTTGTCCAATGAAAGCTTCGAAATCCTTTTGCACTAATCAATCGCCTCCTCATCCTTCAAGGGCCAATGAAAATTTGAGAATGAATTGTCATCCAATTGAAATTAGGATGAGAATCCTTGGGCCCAATGAAAAACAAGATATTCCATCCTCCAATCAAAGAGGATGATAATCCTCATGATTAATTGGAGGATTCAACCTCCCCTTTATCTTGGATATCTTGATGAGGTCTTTTGAGCTTGATCCTTATCTTTTTCGTCTGTTGACCGTCACATCCTACTTCGTCATCCTAATTACTTCAAGTAACTAACTACTAGGATAATTTATCGGTAGTAACAAGGAAGAGTCCTTGAGTTCTTACTTGACTAATTCAATGGTTGAAGTAACATTTCCGTGTAACATTTACTCCTTTGATATTCCCTACCTATTTATTTTACTATGCACTAATTTATTATGTAGTACATAGTAAATTGGAATTACAATTTGCATCACAAAAAATACTCTCACATACTTCTAGATCCACCGTTGAATTTAGGGTTTGATGAATCCCTTAGATCTAGGGTGTTCGAGTTTTCATGAGGTTCCACCGTCACTCCCACACCTTACGCCTACCCTAATTTGTTAAATAAAAAGGCTTCGACCCCTTTTGAACGCAAGTACCACCTTGTTTGTACTACCTTTTTGGTTTTTGTTGATGCAGGTGCAACTAGTCATGGCAGACAATGACACTACGCCTTCAAATCCTCCAGTCGCACCCGTACAACAAGAAGAGCTTGAAGAAGCACCGCTCGACTTGAATGTTTCTCAACAGCCGCGCGAAGAAAAACCGCCTAGGAAAGTGGTGCGCACTCGAGTCGATCGTTCGGTATGGGATCGTCGATTGTCTCCTAACCCACATGCTTTAGCAATTTATTTAGAGTTTGTTCCTGCTTGTGGAGTCGCGCCAGAAAGGTTTGAAGAGTGCCAGTGCGAAGATGATGATGTCCGTCTCCATTGTCGAACGTGGGTTCCCGGTGATGGCCATTATCGTTGGCTACGAGGCCTGATCAACCCACTTTCCCTGGAACATCGAGTCGAGTACCTCGCTCGCACCATTCGTCGCATCTTAGATTTTTTACAATTGTGATCTATCCTTTAAGTCAGTTATTCAGTTGTAATTCACCTGAGGCTATTCAGGCGGAAATGTTAATACTTAAGCTTGATTTTGATTGTATTTAAGAATGACGCGCTCCCAAGTCACGGGGTGAAACCCACTTGAGGGTTTCACAAAGTCAAGTTGCGGAAGTTGAGACTTGGAGGCACGTTCCTGGCTTCCAACTTTAGAAAGGGGTAGAGGGTCGAGTTGGGAGCCCAGGGATTAGACTAGGAAGATGATTTAGTAGATCAAGCTTGAATCTGCATCAAAACAAACCACCCACGTGGTTAGTTCACATTCCGGGACACCCTTGGGTGTTGGGACAAGCCACGGGCACTTCGGACCACAAGACACACCACGGCCCAGACTCGGGGGAAGCCACCACCTTCCCCCATATAGTATTCTCTACGCCACATTTCGGGGACTACATCCAAATGACTCTTTTTCCCGGGACTCCCAAGTTGGAGTCCCGAAATTGTCCCGAACTTGTCCCGGGTGGAGTCTCGGGACTTTGGGCACTCATAACTCCCGACTGACAGGTCTGATCGCGACGAGGTCTAAACTAAACTTGTAGCCCTCGTCAAGATCTTTCCAACTACGTATCGCACTCTCAATTCGAAGGTCGGGAAGAGGTCGATTCCCGACTTTTAGTGGTCGGGAGTCAAACTGGCAGTTTGACTCCCGGCCTTTCTTTTGCCCATAACTTGGGCGACAGATGTCGAAATGGCCAATGCGAGGCCATTTTCGATATCTATGCTTCAAGACCTTTTCAATGACACCAAGAACACCTCAATGCGAGGTGTTTTGCCCCTTGCTGTCGAGCTCTAAACATTCGGGAGTCCTGGAGGACTCCAACTCCTCACTTTTTCCAAGTGTTGGGCTTCACCCCCACACTTGGCCAAAGTAGGGTTGCGACAAGTTTGGGGGGTGAAGAAAAAAAAGTTCGAAAAAAATCGCAACTTGGGTTGAAGAAAGGAAGAAAAAGTTTAATTTGAATTCACCACCTTGGTTAACCCAAGGATAGGGAAAGACAAAAAAGGTGCACCCATCAGTGCACCATCCATGTCCACATTGGTGCATTGGTGGGTGCTAGTTCACTTTAGCTCAATGTAATTAAATTACAATTAAAAAAATGTCCAATGCAACTAGACTATAATTAAATAGATAAGTTGCAATGAACATCATTTTTTCATAGTGGTACATCACCTAGGCCTACTAGGTAGGTAGTTTTGCCTATTAGGTAAGTAACCTAAGCCTAAACCTACCTAATAGGTTAGACTACCTACCTACTATGCTTAGGTTAGGTCTATTAATAGGTTGGTAGGTACTTACATAGCCTATTAAATAGCATAGGCATAGATAATTTATTAGGTAGGTATAAACATAGACCTAATAAACACTTATAGGACTTAGTAGACTATAACCTACATGTTATCTAGGTACATGCATTTATCAATAAGTACTTCATACTTACTTATGTTACTTATAACCTACCTATTTATGTAAGTAATGTAAAAACATTCAAGTTCATTTAGTACAATATGTATGTTGAAAACAAATTTCTTAGAAGTTAATTACAATATGTTGGTCCAAAAACATATTCATTACAAATATGTTGTCCAAAAAAATCACCTTTTGGGGTGGTGGTGCAATGTTTAAGGACTTGGTTCCTCAATGTGGAGATGAGGAATTCAAGTTTCCACACTTGCAACCTAGGCTACCTTGACTACTTAGGTGACCTAATTAGGTAGCCTAGGTTGCAAAAGCTATTTGACCACCTAACCTAGGCTACTTGGCCTAGCCTAGAGGCCTAACTTAGGGGGCTTGGCTTAGCTTAAGTGGCTTGGTCTAACCTAGGTGGCTAAGTTAGGTGGCATAGCCTAGGCCTAAGACATAGGGTTGGTAGTTAAATAAATAAATAAAAATTTGGCATTAGTTATTAGGTTTATTAATTAGGTATGTAGGTAGTAGGTAAATAGGTAGGGTAATTAACTAATTAATTAGTATTTTCATATTAGTTTTAAATAAAATATAGTTTTGGTTGCTGTCAAAATTATATTATTGTCACAGTGATTCAATAAAAAAAATCCGATCAATAAAACCAACCAAAAAGACTCAATCAAAATGGTCGAGTCCGAATCAACTTGTCCAAAATGGCATTTTGGTCAAGTAAGACATGGGGGCAAAAAAATCATATAAGGTGTTTTTTTAACCAATTTTTTTGATAAAAAAAGCCGTGATTTCTTGTTGTCATCATAGGTAGATTTGGGTTCAATAACATAGGTTAAATTGGTACCTAAGCTAATTAGATAATTAGGTTAGGTAGGTAATTAACCTAGTAAATTAGGTTATGAAAGTAATTACATGAAATATTAAGTGTTAAATAAATAGGTTATGGATGCTAGGTAGTAGATGAGTGTATTCACATTAATGGGAGCCAAAATACATGTAACCGATGTTTAATTTTTCATGTTTTAATATCAAAAAATATTAATGTTGCAATTTATTCAAAAAAATTCATGAAAATATTTTAAATATGTTATGGAAACATTTGCTATGATTTGGAATATTTTTAATGAAGATAACATATTTCAATCACACATCAATCACTATAAGTAGTGCATTTAAATGTTATTGTAAAGACTTGTTTTTTTAAAAGAATTTTTTTAAACATGACATATTTTGGGGGAGGTTATTTAAAAATATATTTATGTAATGATACATAGAAACAAGCTTTTGGGTTTCATTGGATTTTTTTTCAACTTTCAAATGAAATATTTAAAAAATATTTCAAGAATATTTGAAGATAATTAGTCACCCAAGGAGGTGACCTTAGCTCTTATTAACATGTTTAGACCTAGGTAGACAAAATTATGTAGCTATAGGTGTAGGTAGAGAGGTTAGTTCATAGGTAAGTACCTAGGTTAGGTGAGTAGATAGGCTATGTAACCTAGGTAGGTAATTGAAGTTTAAGTAAATTACTTTGCTCTCCAAATTGTGTGTCTAAAAGTTATATGTATCAATATTTTTTTCATAATTAATATTTGTTGTTCTTGCAAGGTCCAATGATCACATCTCTTGATGAGGACTTAATTGCAAAGATATTTTCTTTTTGGCTTGATTTATAAGTAAGCCATTCTAATCATCTTTCTTTCTAGAAAGACACAAAAAGAGAAAGAGCTAGCAATATTCAACCATGATGCACCTCTAGGTTGGCAATTACATAAACAAAGGTATAAACTTTGTGGAATTTTTTTTAATGATATTGAGTTCTTCCAATTTTATTAAACTTTTACAGTTGGGAGTGGATGACAAGTACATTTAAAGAGCAATAGCCCAACAAGTGGGGGTTTTTAGAGGTATTAATTGTTTTTATCCAAAGGACCACCCAAAAAGGATAGCTAGAGCTTTGGAGAAAAAGTTGTAAAGCTTGCCATTAATGCAATTATGACACAATGTTTGTTGATCGGTGTTGGAATCACCATCCTTGGAATTGGCTTTACATTTTTAAACAAATTCCATTTGTGTTTTGTAATTCAATTTTGACAAACGATAATGTCAAATGCATGGCAGTATTTGTTTTGATATTGGGATTTCTAATTATATATTAAAATACCAAATTTGTCATTATTTTAATGCATGTCTAATATTTTTTTCATGATGGGTTCAATGTAAAACTAAAAATTCCAACAAGCATGCCTTCAAAACCTTTATTTTTGTACTTGGTGTCTATTTTTGAACTTTAATTACAACAATTTCAAATCCTTAAAAGTTTCCCCATCCAATGTGATTGAACTTATTAATTACTCATGTAGTGTTATCAATGAGGTTATTTTAAAATTTATTTAAAATAATTCTTACTACCTTTCAAATGACACTAGTATTTCAAGGACCTTTTCAATTTTCTAACACTTACAATTATTTGAATAAAAAACCTCATTTATTGGCTTTTTGTGAAATCATATGAGTGGCACTTGTCATTTGGGATTGAAATAGTATAATCTTGTCACATTCAATATGTATAATGCCAAAAATCATGAAGTTTGACAATCAACTAATTAGTTTTTGGAGCACATTTTCACTTTCCAATATATTGATATGATTATTTTTTTTTCACCAATAGACTTCTTAATATTAATTTTAAAGTGTGATTTTTTTTCATAATTTTATTCTTTGGGTTTTGAACTACCTTATTCCAAGTACAATTTATAAAAACTCATTTCCATGTTGACTTGGTGGAAGTTCAAAAACATGCAATTGCTTGTTGGAAACCCTAATGGATTTTCATGGTGACTCAACGTTTTGTATAACACTACAATTGTTGTTAACACACCATCATTTGATCATCAATTGATTTGTGGATAACATGTATTATGTTGTGTTTTTGTATTCCATTTGGTTGACACATTTTATTTTTGTTTTAGTTCAAAGACACTTCAATGTGTTCATGTTTACATTCATGGGTTGTGTTACTTTAAAAATTGTTATTTTTCAACGTCAATGGTGTGCTGTGTTATTTCCCATACTATGTTGTTTTATAAGGGTATGTTCAAATGTTTGAAAGAAATATTGACAAGAGATAAGATGAGTTAGAACTAGAATGTAGAATTTTCTTGTTACAACATTAAAAAAGTTTTATGTTGCAATTTGGTCTTAGATATGAAGCTTGGAGATGTGTTGGAAGTCCTTCCAATGTTGCTGCCATAAAAGGGAGAAAACAATGTTGGCCACTTAGTGGTGAAAAGTGTAATCACACTTACATGAGCCACAATAAATGTAACACATGTTTAGTTTTTCAGATTTAGAAGTGGTAATTTAATTTGGTGTTGAAAGTATAAGATTGTTTCATATTGTAAAGATCATAATATATCATTGGAACATTAATTTAAAAAATATTCGATGAATAAAAAGTTCTCAAAAACACTCATTAAACATTGCAATGTGTGTTTTTTAGCATTAAAAAGACTTATAAATAGACTTCCAAACTTTTGAAAATTACATGTATCTTGAAATCTTTTACATAAAATCTCACATAATAACATAAATTTCTAAAAAAGATTTTTGGAATTTTGAATTTCAAAAAATAAAATTGTAAGGATTATTCCCCCAAAAACAATCCATTAAATATATGAATGTTACTCATGTTATCCCGTTTACATTCAAAATTATTCTTGGTTCTTGTGATATATGAACAATGACAATGGTGATGTTCGCAATAACCTGCCCCTTTTAAACATTATGTGTGCATTCTAAATCAGTTCATTTGTTTCCATTTTTTCATTTTTCAAATCATTTTTAATGTTATGATTTTGATACATTGTTCTATGTTTTCATATGCCTTCATTTTTTAGTATTGACTTTTGTTTGCAATTGGTTTGGATTGTTGTTCATAAATTATGTGATGTTGTTTATATAATTTTAAGAGAGAATGTTTGCCATTCATTTTTTTAATTTTGAAATGGTGTTGATGTAGTTGCATATTTGACCATAGATAAGTTCACAAAGCTTTTAATATTAGCAAGAATTGTCCTTAAAGTTTATGTTATTCTTTAGGTTTTTAAAAAAAATTCTTTTAAATAGTGGATTATTTATTTATTAAAGGGTTATTATTTTTGAATTTTGTATGAAAACTCTTGTCAAAATCCTTACTGTGTTTTAACAACTTGGTAGGCACCATGCTTCAAGGTTCAATTTGAATTTGAAATATTAAATAAATTTTGAATTTTCAAGATCTTTTTGTTATGGTTAACAATTTGGTGTCCACCGAGTTGTATTTATAATTGAATGTTTACCATTGAACAATGTAAATTTTGTGTTTGTATTTTTGGACTTTTATAAAGTCCATAATTAATTAAATATGTGTTTAGTACCGTTACATTAAATAGATGTAGGCTAACTACGTACACAGATAGTTAGCTTAGGTAAGTTAAGTTTAAAAAGTTGTTGGGTAGGTTGCTAGGCTTGGTAAGGTATGTAAGGTAGGCTACCTATGTAGGTTAGAAAAAAAATGATCATAATTAGGAGAGACAAAATATTGTTTCTTGAAAATGTGTTGCAATGTTAAAATGCTCAATCCCCTAACATGGATGTGAGGGGTTCAAATCCTTGACTTTGCAACCTATTTATGTGCTTAAGCTAAATTTAGGTTGTTAATTATGAAAGGCTTAACTAAGTAGGCTTACATAACACTACTATAAAAAATGTTATTTTGATTAGATTTTTTAGGAAAAAATCCTCAAAAAATAGGTGTAAAAAAACCATCCTATCAATATGAACAAATCAATTTGGACCTACTCTTGTGATTAGGGTGGTCTTTTTTATTAACAAAGTAGGAGACTATTTGAACAATTAGTTTGACTAGCAGATAGTAGATTGTTTCACTGCTTTCATTTCAATTTAAATATAAACCATTATATATATATATATATATATATATAAGTAGGTAGATAGTAAATAAAATTAGGTAGGTCATAGAAAGGCAAGCACGTAAGTAGCTTAATCTAGCTTAACCTATCACAGTATGAGAAATTGAACCCTTCACCTCCATGTAACGATAAATCAAGTCCTTATCGATGGATTACACCTCTAAAAGGTGACAATTTTTGTCAAGTTTTTTTATTTCACATCACTATTTATGTAGGTAAGTAAAAATGTTAGGTAATTAGCAAGTAGGTTGAAGGTAAGTTGTAAAATAATAGGTTGATAAAGGAGGTAAGAAATAAATAAGTAAATAGGTAGATCAAGGTAAGTATATAAGTTTAAGTTACTTACCCATTTAAGTTTACCAACTTAACCTACGTAGTAAGTAAATAGTAAGTAGACCTAGGTAGTTAGGTAGGTAGACCTTAGCTAGTTAATTCAAATTGATTAAACATCATAACAATCACATGTTGTATTTATGATTTAAAACTAATCATAAATTTAATCATTTAAATATGGATTATTCCTTATAATGTGAGATCATGGACATTTTAATTTTTTTCTTTCCAGGTTTTACAACCCTTTTGACACTCCTAATCATTTTATTTCCTTTATAACAAACTTGTCAAGGATAATTTCATTTTGGAAATTCAACTTGTTACACATGCTTCACAATAAACACATTTATGTTTTCTGAGATTGGCACATGGTGGTTGTAATTCATTTTTCAAAACCTTTTTCATGTGTTTTGAACTTTAGCAAGATGTTTTTTTATCACATTTGGGAAAACATTATACGTTATAATGAAATGGTTAATATACATGTCTACCAATATTGCATAAAGAAATTGAAATTTACATCAAAACCTAGAAGGTTAGTTATACAAACATTGAAAAATTATTTTTTTGTGTGATTGTAACATGTTGAGCCTACTCTTTCATAATTATGAATTTTAGCAACAAAAGTTAGGTAAAACACATCAAAGTACATTGCAATAAAATGTTATTATTTTATTGTCACATATTTCCTACAAAGTTAATATGCATTATGATTCACATGATATAATTCAAACATACACAAAAAGAACAAAATTGACAAGTTCAAATTTTATGAAAATTGATACAAGGGACATGGGACCTTCACAATGAAATAACAATGGATGTTAAAGTAGAATTGAAAGAAAGATAGAAAGGAATTAAGAATGACATGGAAATTTTGTTGATGGATAAGGAAGAAAGGTTTAATACAAAAACAAAAGGTGAAAGGGAAATAAAAGTTGTTCAATTTGCATAGGTGTTAATGCACTTTCAAGTGACTTTACATGAGACAATGGAGATTCCTTCTCTCTTTTTGTGTTTTTATGGGAAGCTTGGAAACAAGGCTTTTGATCGGATGTTCTGAAAAATATGTCCAACTTGGATCCAATTTCAAATGTGAAAATGCCATTTGGTTTTTTCACTCTAAAGTTAAAGGTTTTTCTTTGTTGGTTGAAATGAAAACAAAAGCACTTCAAAAAAATATCCTAGGAAACCTACAAGTGAATTGTCTAATAAAGAGTTGGTTGGCCATGTTTTGCATGAATTATAACTATTATTATTTGGTTCTTAGGTTTTTGAAAAAACCATTTGTTTCAATTTTTAAAGTTTTTATATAAACAATAAATTGTTGGTTTTAGTTCTTTTAATATTTAAAAAATATCAAAACTCATTAGTTCTAAGTTTGTGCCATTTTTAAAAAATTGTCCTTTCTTTATTCTAATGGCTCTTTTTTTGATAAAACCCATTCATTCAAGTTTTAGTTTTGTTCCAAATTTTAGGATGTAAGGATGGTTGGTCAATGAGGTTGATACATTTGAGACTACAATATATAACATTTAAAGGTTGTCAAAGTGCATAATAATTTGTTGAGGGTATAAATTGTTTGTGCGATTGTCGAATGCTTCTCTTGCATTGTAATAAAAAGGAAAACAAACAAAGTT